>Ga0307986_10002887_pt1 | contig 12137 bp, 10 predicted proteins | sample EllFjometageno82_FD_203170 | JGI IMG/M metagenome (GOLD analysis project Ga0307986, IMG submission 203170) | Marine microbial communities from Ellis Fjord, Antarctic Ocean - #82 | ecosystem: Environmental > Aquatic > Marine > Unclassified | place: Southern Ocean | collected 2014-10-09
TTGGTACTTTAAAAAAACCATTTTTATCTAAGTTCATAGAGGGTCCATGAATTGAAATAATATGGTTTTTTTGTTGTATAATTCCATTTTCAAACAAAAAAATTAAATTTTTTGAATAAGCAGAATTATATGTCGAAAATATATTAACTAAGCCTTTGTTTGCTAATTTAATTTCTACAAGTGAAGTATCAAAGCTATTTCCAATTTTTGATGAATTAATTAATTTTGGTTTACTAATTTTTATATCATTAAATATGTAATTGATTAGATCAATATAATGTATTGAAACCATTTCATAAATACCCTTAGGGCACTTTTTTTTATTTGATCTCCAATTTTTTTTATATTCCTTTTTTTGGGACAATCCATGAGATGAAGATAGATTTGCATAAACGAGTTTTCCTAGATTATATTTTTCTCTACTCATTAAAATTTTAGCTAACTTAATAAATCTAAAATTATAATTAAAGTAAATTTTTCTAGATTTTAGTTTTTTTAATTTTAATAACTCTTTTTTTTTATTAACTGGGGGTTTTTCACAAAATATATATCTACTTTTGTGTAAACTTTTTATGTATTCATAATGGGTATTATTTGGAGAAAGTACAAATATTACATTACATTTTTTTAGGTAACTAAATTTAGTTTCATCAAAATATTGAGGTTTATTTGGTTTATAAACAAAGAAAGATAGTTTTTTTTTTTTTAAAATTAACTGTATTTTTTTTGAATGTCCTCCATTTCCTATAATTCCAATCTTCATACAAACGATGTACCACACTTATCACAAGGATTTATTTTTGACCTATTTCCTGCAATATGTAAATTTCTATTATGTTCAATAGTTTTATTGTCCCAAAGTTCCTTCAAGGTGTATTCTTTAGCGTTTCCATAGCTTAAATAGCTTTTATAATCAGCATCACATGGGTTTACTTTTCCATCATACCAAACATACATTCTATCCCAGAGAAATTCACATGGATCTTTAATATGAGGTGCGGGATCATTATTATAGGTATCCCACCTAGGTAGAGGTAACCCAGCACTTACATGATCCGATCTTTGAATCCAAAAATCATGGAATTTTTTTTTATCTAAATTTCCCTCATTATCTATTCCTGAAATTCTTATTTCTGTCGTTGAGTTTGGATAATATCTTTTTCTTATTTTAAAAAGCATATCAACATTTTTAACAACTTTTTCAAAATTACTTCCCAATCTTAATCTTTCATAATCTTCTTTAATATAATGATCTGAGGAAATCACTATTTGAGTCATTTCGTTTTTAAATATCGCATGACAAATATTCTCTGTTAAATATGTTCCATTAGTATTGGATTTAATTTCAAAAATATTTTGCTTTTGATTCATATATTCTAACATTTCACTGTACTTTTTATGCATTGTAGGCTCTCCTCTACTTGCAATAGTAATTGCACCCACACCTAATTCATCTGCCTGATCTACAATTTTTTTAAAAAAATCAAAATCAATAACACCCATAAATGGTTTTTTTGTAAAAGATTTATCTGTTTGGAAACAAAAAGGACATCTTAAATTACATGCAGAAACTGGTTCTATTAATAGATAAGGAGGGTATCCCAAGTTTATTTTTCTATTGCCAGCCAAGTAAAATTTATATCTAAAAATTATATACTTTATTATCTTTTGTGTATTTTTTTGGTTTTTTATAATAAAGTATTCCATATTCTTATTAACTGTAAAATTAAACTCTTTGTTGAATTTAAAATATTTATACAGTTCATTTATATGTTCATCATTTGAACTTTCCGCAAAATCTCTAAAAAAATCAATTTTATCTAAATAAATTTGATTTATTAATTGAATATTTACATCACCTGAAATACTTTCCTGACTGTTAGTTCGTGAGCCTAAATTATTAAGTTTTTTTGTCATTTTTAAATAAACTTACTCTTTGAGATATAATAATGTATTAAATATTAAAAAATTATTATAAACAAATATTATTTAAAAACACCATGAAATTAACCAATGATCAAGCAAACGAGATAAAAGATCAACAATCTCAGAGTAACAAGACAAAAAGAGTTACTGCTCCAGCGCTTGAAAATATTCTTTACGAAGCAATGCCAGCATTGGATCATGGTTTTGTAAGAGTGGTTGATTATATGGGTGATGAAACTTCAATAGTTCAATCAGCCAGAGTTTCTTATGGAAAAGGTACTAAAAAAGTTTCAACAGATGCTGGTCTAATTAAGTATTTAATGAGACATTGGCATAGCACTCCATTTGAAATGTGTGAAATTAAATACCACGTTAAACTTCCAATTTTTATTGCTCGTCAATGGATTAGACATAGAACAGCAAATGTTAATGAGTATTCAGCAAGGTATTCTATTTTAGATAAAGAATTTTATTTACCATCAGCAGAAAATCTAGCAGCACAATCTTCAAGCAATAGACAAGGTAGGGGTGATGTTATTGAAGGTGAACAAGCAAAAGAAGTTTTAGAATTATTAAAAAATGATGCGGAACAAACTTATGATAATTATGAGATGATGTTGAATCAAAGATTTGATGGTTCAACTATTGATGAAAATAAAAAAGGACTAGCTAGAGAGCTAGCAAGAATGAATTTAACTTTAAACACTTACACTCAGTGGTATTGGAAAACAGATTTATTAAACTTGATGAACTTTTTAAGATTAAGAGCAGATAGCCACGCCCAATACGAAATAAGAGTGTACGCTGATATTATGTTAGATACTGTTAAAAAATGGGTTCCAATAACTTATGATGCATTTATGGATTATAGAGTAGGTGGCACGGAAGTATCTGCAAAAGGAAAAGTTATAATTCAAAAACTTATTAAAGGTGAAGAAGTTAACCCTGACAGCTCTGGTTTGTCTAAAAGAGAATGGAATGAGCTAATGATTTCTTTTGATTTAAGGAATAAAATTATTTAATTTTAAACACTTAAAACATAAGAGAACTAATATGAAGAATAAAAAAATAATTCGTATATAAATAAAGAATATGTCTAAAAAATTAAATATTTTAATTACAGGAGGTGCTGGCTACAAGGGTTCTAGCTTGGTACCAGCATTGATATCAAATCACAAAGTAGATGTTTTAGACCACCATATTTCTCCTGAGTGTACCTTGATTCCATTTACAAAAAATAAAAATTTTAATTTTATAAAAAAAGATATTAGAGACATAAAAAAAAAAGATATATCAAAATATGATTTAATAATTCATTTAGCAGGTTTAAGTGGGTATCCAGCCTGTGAAGCAAATCCTGGGATTGCAGAAGCTGTTAACGTAGATAGTACACGAAATTTATGCAATTTAATGAACGAAAACCAAAAACTTATTTATGCATCCACAACTTATATTTATGAAATTTCAAAAAAAAAAATAAATGAGGAGTCACCGGTCAGTCCAAAAACTCTATATGCCAAGACAAAATTAGAGGCTGAGAAGATCTGTTTAGCTAGAAAAAATACTGTCTCATTAAGATTTGCAACTATCTTTGGTGCTAGCCCAACAATGCGTCATGATTTATTATTAAATGATTTTGTAAAAAAAGCTGTAAAAGAAAGAAATATAGTTTTGTTTGATCAAAATAGTCTTAGAAGCTTTATTCATATGGACGACGTGGTAAGCTCATATTTATTAACAATTAAAAATTTTAATAAAATGAAAAGTAATATTTATAATATTGGATCAGACAGCATGAATTATTCAAAATTACAAATCGCTAAAAAAATTCAAAAGAAAACAGTTTGTGAAATTATTACGAGTACATTAGCCGATCCTGACAAAAGAAATTTCATAATTGATTATAGTAAGATTCAAAAATTTAAATTTACTAACAAAGTTTCTATTGATGATGGAATAAGTGAATTGGTTAAGTTTTATAAATGGTTTAAACCTGGAAGTACCGGCAGTAATAGCTTGGTATAAAGTTGTTAAACTTCAACAAAAAAAATAATTCAGACTACATAAATTTTTTATGTAATAAGAATTTTTCAAAAATAATTTTTTGTCTAAAATCAGAAAAAAGTAAATACGAAAGATATATTAATCAAAATTCATTAATATTTTATGAAGAAGATATTGATAATGAAATTTTAATTAAAAAATTGTTAGAAGAAAAATATGATTTGATAATAGTTTCCAAGATTTTAACAAAAATTAAAAAAATTAATTATTTTTTAGAAATAATTAAAAATATTTCAAATAAAAATACAAGATTAATAATTTATAATAAGAGTTTTTTAAATTTATTTATTCAAAGAATATTTAATAGAAGGGACTTTAATTGGCTTAATACAAATGAGCTAAAAACTTATTTAGAAAACTTTAGCTTTACTTTTGTTAGAAAATTAAAAATAAAAGTTATACCTGTAAATAATTTTTTTATTAATTATATTAATATCTTCTTAAGCTTTTTCCCCTTTATAGACTTTTTTGCATCTGAGGAATTTACAATTTTTCGTCGTAATTCAGAAAATAATAGAAATGAAAAGGGTCTAACTATTTGCGTTACTGTAAAAAATGAAAAACCTATAATTGAAACATTAATAAATAAAATTCCAAAAATAACTAATAAACAAGAAATCATTTTTATTGAAGGAGGATCTACAGATGGAACCTATGAAGAAATTCAAAGGCAGATAGAAAAGAATAAAGATAAAGATATTAAGTTGATTAAACAAAAAACTATTGGTCAAAAAGAGGCTATTAAAACTGGGTTTGATAATGCATCCCATGATGTCATTACACTTTTTGAAGGAGATGGGACTTGCAATCCAAAGGATTTAATTTATTTTTATAACTCAATAGCTGAAAATAAAGCAGACTACATTCAAGGAACGCGACTAGCATATCCATTAGATGGCAATCAAATGCCTTTACTTAATAAAATAGGAAATATGTTCTATGCAATTTGGTTTACATGGATTTTGGGTCAACGTGTAACAGATGTATTGAGTGGCATTAAAGCTATTGATAAGGGAGTTTATAACAAGATAATTAATGATTGGGAATATTTTGGCAAAGATGACCCATTTGGTGATTTTGAATTGCTATTTATTGTTACTAAAAACTGTTTTAAGATTAGTGAAATACCTATAAATTATTACCCAAGACCATATGGTGAAACTAAAACAAAAATATTTGTTCATGGATTTAAACTATTAAAAATAATGATCAAATCTCATATTAACTTCAAAAATTTTTAAAAATGAAATATAGAATTAACCAAGTTAAACCTTATATCGATAATACAGAATTAAAATTTCTACAAAAACCTATAAATAAAAATTTTATTACTGAGGGTCCACAATCAAAATTATTTTTAAATAAATTATTAAAAATAACAGGATCAAGATATGGAGTGCTGGCACCAAATGGTACTTTAGCAATAACTGTTGCCATTATGGCATTAGGATTAAAAAAAGGAGATGAAATTATTATTCCAAATTTTACTTTTTATGGAAGTTATTCAGCAGCAATCTTGGCAGGTCTTAAACCTATATTATGTGATGTTGATAAAGAAAATTTTCAAATTGATTTAAATAGTGCAAAAAAAATTATAACACGCAAAACAAAAGCAATTATGCCTGTCCATATTTATGGTGGCTCAGTAAATATGAATGATGTTTTAAAATTTAGCAAAAAATATAAGCTAAAAGTTGTTGAAGATGCAGCACAAGCTTTAGGGGTAAGATACAAAGGAAAATCAGCAGGATCTTTTGGAGATGTTGGTGCATTTTCATTTTATGCTGATAAAGCAATCACCACTGGTGAAGGTGGATTGATTGTCACAAATAATAAAAAAATTTATACCAATCTTTTGTTAATAAGAAATCAAGGAAGAATAAAAAGTGGAACATTCATTCATAATAATCTGGGTTATAATTTTAGATTCAATGATATACTTGCAGCAATTGGATTATCTCAATTAAGAAAATTTAACTTAATTAAAAAAAAGAAATTAGAAATTTATAAAAAATTTAAAAAAAATCTCCAAGATTTAAATGAAGTTAAGTTTTTTGAGCCCATTAAAAACTCAAACTTTATTCCATTTAGAGTTCCCATAATTGTAAAAAACTTAAAAAAACTAATGGTTTTTTTAGAAAATAATAAAGTACAAACAAGAAGCTTCTTTTATCCGTTACATACTCAAAAAGGAGTAAATAAAAAATTTACTCAAAATTCAAAGGATCAAATTTTTTTTAAAAACAGTATTTACGGCAATAAACAAGGACTTGCTTTACCTTGTTACCCTTCCTTAAAAAACTCTGATATTTTATTTATTTGCAAAAAAATAAAAGAGTTTTATGCAAAGTAACTTTGACAAATATTATGATCTAATTTTTTCTCAAAAAAATTATAAAGAAGAAGTTTTGTATATTTTTAAAAAAACAAAAAAACTTAAATTAAGTAAGGTTTTAGATGTTGGGTGTGGTACTGGCATACATTCTGATTTAATTTATAGAAATAAAAAAATTAAGATATTTGCAGTAGATAAAAACAAATCAGCAATAAAAATTGCAAAAAACAAAAATAAGAACATTTATTTTTCAAGTAAAAGCTTAAAACTGATAAGAGAAGATAATTTTGATTTGATAATATCAATGTTTAATGTTGTTAATTATTTTAAAGATAACAAAAAGTTAATTTATTTTTTTAAGGATATTAGGCAGAAAATGTCAAAAAAATCTCTTTTTGTATTTGATGCATGGAATGGATCATTTAATTTTACTAATGAAATTGTAAAAGAAAAAAGAGTTATTAAAAATAAAAATTTTGTTTTAATTAATAATATTAAATCTATTAAAAAAAACTTATCAAAAAAAATATCATTAAATTATTCAATTATCCTTAATTTCTTGAAAACTGACAAAACAATAAAAATTAATCATAAATTAATTCAATTTTTATGGACACCAGCTGAAATAAAAAAAGCATTAATTATTGCTGGTTTTAAATCAATAGTCATCAAAAAATCATTTACCGATAGATCCTTTTCAAAAAAAGATTTAAAGATAATTTTTTTAGCTAGTTAAATTACTCAAGATGTGTTCCTAAAAAATTAAGGTCATTAGTAATTTCTGGCCAACAAAATAAAATTATAAAGCACTATTGCAAAAACTTTTAAATCTATTCGCTGGAATTTTTTTATGCCAATCATAAAAATAACTATTATCACAAATTTCTTCTATTCGATTATGCGAGATACTTCCAATTCTATATTTATAGATAATATGATAGTTTAACAACCCAGCAATAATAATTATTGGTAGAATTACAAGATAAACTCTATTTTTTAAATGCTTTGAATAATTAACAAAAGATAGAATTAAAAAAAAATCAGAAAAAATATTATAATAAGGAAATCCTGCAAAAATAATAGAGCCAACCGGACCTCTTAATGAGCTAATATATGAAATAATTAAAAATGAAAAAATACAACTTAAATTGAAATAAATAATTTTAGTATTCTTTTTTAAAGTAAAGTTTAATAATAGAGATCCAATTATCAAAAAACTATAATAATTTATATTTCTAAATAAAAAGATTAAGTGATCTATAAATCTAATAATAAAATCTATAAGAATAGAAATAATTCCACTATTACCCTCTGTAGATGTTTTGGTATATTTAAATGTGTTATCAATAACATTTGTAAAAGTATTGTTAAAAGCCATTTCATTAGTCGATGGGTGTATAAATAGAATAGCCTTAAAAACAACAAAACAGGCTAAAATTACAAGATTAATAAATTTTAAATTTTTTTTAATATCGAGATCTATCTTTTTTAAAACTAGATAAAAAAATGTATTTATCATTAAAATATTAACAAAAATAAAAGAAATACCAGAAATTGAACTTCCTTTGGTAATGAGTTTTAAGATAAGGTATAAAATTACTATGCCAAGTAAATAGTAGGTAAAGTTTTTATTTTCTAAAAATTTATAATTTTCAAAATTAAAATATTTAGTTTTTTCTACTTTTATAAAACTAGCAACAAGTAAAATAGCAAACAAATAGAAAAAAATCTGAGTTTTATTTAAAATGGCACTAAATAAAAAAATAAAAAATAAAAAAAGATATTTCAGTTCAAAGTTTTTTTTTTCAGTTAAAAAAACTACAATACTTAAAAAAGAGAGTATAAAAAATATCATAGTTAGTAATTCAGTTCTAAGCTGAATAAAATGCTCAAAAGTACCAATAGATAAAAATAATAAAAATGTTAATAGAAAACTAAAAAATCTATTTTTAGAAAAGAATTCAAAAATCCAGTAAATGACCAAACATAAAAAAGAAGTACAAATCATTGTATAAATTCTTGTAAAATAAATGATATTTTGAAGATCAACATTTAGATTATTGCTCTCATTAAGCAGTGTAATTTTATAAATAGCTAAATAGCCAAAGAAATTTAATATTTTTAAAAAAATAGATAAAAATAAAATAGTAAAATAGCCTGAGTGATCAACATACTCATGAAGTTCTGCAGAATTAAAAAGAAGAGCATTATAAGTTAAAGTGAGTTCATGATCATAAAATGATGACCAGTGACGATCAAGAGGAAAGAAATTATTTGATAAGTATAAGATTAATGAAAAAAAAAATATAAAAATAATTATAGAAAGTAAAAATTTATTAATCGAAGTCATAAATAAGATTAAATCTTATATAATTTTCTTAATTACCTGTAAATTGATTTAATTTTTTTGTTTAATTATTTATAGTCTTATGATTTATAACCTAACAATATACTTTAAATGATCAAATTTTTTCAAAATATAGACGAAATTTTACAATGGGTATTTAACAAATTTGATGAAAAAAAGTTTTTAAAATCTGTTTTTAAAAAAAAAAAAATCACTTTTGTTGATATAGGAACAAATTATGGTAGTTTTTATTTTCAAATATCTAATTTCTTAAATATTAAAAATGCATTGCTTATTGACCCATATCCCAAAATAAAAAGTAATTTAGGAAAAAAAATATCTATCATAGAAATAGCTTTGACTAATAAAAAAACTGTAAGAAGTTTTTACCAACATGATATTTCTTCAAACTCAAGTTTTTATAAAAGAAATAATAAATTGAGTTTATTATCTGGAATTAAAAAAAAAACTTTAGTTAAATGTGATACTTTAGATAATATTTTCTTTAAAAATAATCTTAAATATATTGATTTACTAAAAATAGATGCACAGCATGAAGAATATAAAATCCTCGAAGGGTCTCATAAGGTTTTAAACAAAAAATTAGTTAATGTTATAAAAATAGAATTAAATATTATTTCTTTTTACAAAAAAAAGAAAAGTAATTTTTATGAAATTATTTCAATACTTAATAAATATAATTATAAACTATTTAACATTTCAAAAGTTAAATATATCAATAATGAGATAGCTCTAATAGACGCTTATTTTAAAAAAAATTAATACTTGCAAAACTGTTTAACAATTTCTAATGGGAATTTATTAGTCCAAGTTTTATAGTGAGTATTATATCTCATCTCTATTTGTTCATCAGAAACAAAAAGAACTCCACATGAATTTCTATTATTTACAAACTTTTGAGTATTAATTAATTCAAAATTATTAAAAATAAGCGGTATTATAAATAATGATACTAAAATTCTTTTGAAATAAGTTCTTTTAATATCGTTTAGTAAAATTGCTAATGATAAAATTAAAAAAAATTCAGAAAATATAAAATAACTATAATATTCTCCTGATCTAAATGATGAAAAAACTTGAATATATAGAAATATTGAAATCAACAAAAAGGTTGAGATATATGCTTTTATGTTTTTATTACAAAAAACCAATAAGCAACCTAAATTAAAATAGATAAGTAACGACTGAAAATTTACTTGTAAAAAAAACTTATTAATTACTATTTTAAAATAATAAAAAAAATGTGACACATATTCAAAAGAATTATCAATGGGTAGAAAACCTTCTGCATCCTTTGCAATATAAGATTTTATATAAGTAAACATTCTTGCAAATGAAATATTAAATATTTCTAAATTTGACGATGGGTGAAAACTAAAAACCAATTTTAAAAGTATATATGAAGATATAAGTAAAATATTATAAATAATTAAATTTTTATAAATTTCAGACTGATACTTTTTTATAAAAAAATAAAATAATAAATTTAACAAAAAATAATTTGTTATTAAAAAACCAAAAGACTCAATGCTTTTATATGCTACAAATGATTTTAAAAAGATTATCAAACTTACAAAAAAGAATATTAAAAAAAAATTTTTCTTTGTATAATTAAAATTTAATTTGCTTAAATTTAAATCGTTTTTATCTCTTAAAAAATAAACCAAAGAAAATAAGCTTGGAATAATTAAAAAAAATACCTGCATTTTTTGAATTATTGATGCAAAAATAAAAATAAAAAATAAAAATAAATACAATTCACTTTTTTCTTTTTTTGTTAAAAAATTACACAAAAAAAATAAAGATAGAAATAGTAATAAGGCTGATAATTGTTCGCTTCCGATGGTATTTACTACAGTTAAAAAACCACTAGAAAAAATAAATATTATTGTTAATAGAAAAGAAATAAATACTTCTTTGGTAATTAACTTGAAAAATAAATAAACTGAAATAGAGAAAATTATTGAAATAAAAGCTATTAAAGAACGGGAAACAAAAAATAGTTTATTTAGATTGTTTTCTAAATCACTAGAAGAAATAAATTCATTAATATTAGAAATATCTATAAAAGTTAAGAGTTGAAAAATTTTTATTTGGATTGATAAAAGTAGAATTAAAATTGCACTTGGGTGAGCAATGTATTCATGTTTAAAACCATTGTTATATAACAATGCGTTGTATACTTGATGCAATTCATCATGAATTGTTGTCCAGTGTCTTAAATTATTTTCAGTGTTATAAAAATTGTTAGTGTAATTTAAAATTGCAAATATTAAAAAACTAAAAAAAATGAATACTAATATATCTATAAGGTTATTTTTTTTTTTGATAAAGTTTATTTGCACAGTATAAATTTATTTATTGAAGTCATACTTTAGATTAAATTTATATAATCTCCTTAATTACATGTAAATTAATTTAATTTTTCTGGCAAATTCTAAATATATTTTAGAAATTTCATGCTCAGGGTTTGCCTCAACTATTGGTTTTCCCTCATCACCACATTTTCCAACTTCAGGATTTATTGGAATTTCTCCTAAAAATTCTTTTCCAAACTCCTCAGCTGTTCGTTTAACTCCACCTTCGCCAAATATCTTATATTTTTTTCCATCATCGCCAGTGAAATAACTCATGTTATCAACTAAACCTAAAATCTTAACTCCAAGTTTATCAAACATTTTAATACCTCTTTTAACATCAAGAAGTGCCACTTCTTGAGGAGTTGAAATAATTATTGCTCCATCCATTTTAATTTCTTGAGAAAAAGTTAATTGAGTATCTCCAGTCCCCGGAGGCATATCAACAATAATGAAATCTAAATCTTTCCAACCTACTTTTTGTGTAAATGTTTTAATTGCACTAGTAACCATAGGTCCACGCCAAATCATTGGAGTTTGTTGGTCAGCAAGAAAACCAATGGACATACATTGAATATCATATTTTGTAATTGGAGTTAAAGTCTGGCCATCACTTTTTGGTTTTTCATTAATATCAAACATTTTTGGAATTGAAGGGCCATAAATGTCAGCATCAAGTAAACCAACTTTACAGCCAATTTGTTTTAAAGCTAAAGCAAGGTTAGTTGCAAAAGTTGATTTTCCAACTCCTCCTTTTGCACTTGATACGGCTATTGTAAATTTTGTTCCTAAAATTGGGTTCTTTATGAACTTTTTAGGCTCCATTTTTTTTTTCATTGCGTCACTTAGTTCTGGCTTTTTAGATGTCATATTTTTATCATTACTTGTTTTTTATGAGAAAGACATTATATACTTTGTCATATGTCAGACGATTTTAAAGGTAGAGGCGGAAGCCCATGGGGAACACCTCCTGGAGGAAATGGCTCAGGAAAAGGACCTACACCACCTGATATAGATGCAATTATTAGAGATATTCAAAGTAAAATAAATAAATTTTTACCTGGTGGAAGCTCATCAGGAGGAAAGC
>Ga0307986_10002888_pt1 | contig 12130 bp, 16 predicted proteins | sample EllFjometageno82_FD_203170 | JGI IMG/M metagenome (GOLD analysis project Ga0307986, IMG submission 203170) | Marine microbial communities from Ellis Fjord, Antarctic Ocean - #82 | ecosystem: Environmental > Aquatic > Marine > Unclassified | place: Southern Ocean | collected 2014-10-09
CAGCAGATTCTATTGTTTTTTCATCAATGATATCATCTGAGTTTATTGCATAATGTTTAGCAGTTGGAATATTCCAATCTCTTATGACTGACAAACAATCTCTTTTGTTATATGTTAATGCTGCATTATAGCTATCACAACTCGAAAAGGGAATGTTTAAAAGCTCCCAAAGTGAACTTAATTGTCCATTTTCTCCAGGGGCACCATGGATTGCATTAAAGATTAAATCCAAGGAAATGGAATCTTTTTGACTTATAAGTTTAAAGTCTCCTTTTGAAACTTCATATTTTTTTTTTTGGTCATCAATAGCAGTCCATTTTTTTCGATCAATAGTAATTAAAAACACATCCCAAAAATTACGGTTTAAATTTTGAAAAACTGTTTTACCGCTTCTTAGAGATATTTCAAATTCAGAAGTAAATCCACCACAAACAACTCCCACCTTTTTTCTGCACATTTTTTTTAGTTATTTTACAAAGGTATACCATTTCAAAGCAACCCAAAAGCAAGCGATTTATTATATTAGCGTCGAAATCAAAATAATGCATTTTTTAAGTTTTTTTTTTAGTAAATCTTTTTTGAAGCAAATACTCTTAATTATAGTATTTACTGTGTTTTTATTTATTCTTTCTTCCTACGGACTTAAATTCATCACGAATCACAATGAATATTTAACAGTTCCTGACCTAAAAGGGGTTCACTTAAATGATTTACCCTTTATTATGGGAAAAGAAAATTTACGTTTTGAAGTTATAGATTCTACAAAATTTGATCCATACTCATCTCCTATGACTGTGATTACACACATTCCTTTTCCAAAAAGTGAAGTTAAGAAGAATAGGAAAATTTATTTGACAGTTAATCCTTCGGGTTATCGCAAAATAACCGTTCCCAATTTAGTTCAGATTACAAAACGAAATGCAGAATCAATGATTAAGTCTGTTGGGTTTGAAGTGGGTAGAATTATTTACAAAAACAATATTGGGAAAGACATGGTTTTAGAGATTCAATTTGAGGGAAAAAAAATAGAGGCTGGGATATTATTGCCTAAAACCACAAAAATTGATTTAGTTTTAGGAAATGGAAAACGATAATACTTTAGAAGGTGAGTTTGAAAACTCAGAGTCACTTTATGAGCATCATTCTTTTAAAGCTGATCCAGGACAAGCTCCTTTTCGAGTTGATAAATTTTTAATGTCGCGTGTTGAAAATGTGACTCGAAATAGAGTACAGAAAGCAGCAAAGGCTGGAAGTATTTTTGTCAATTCAATGCCTGTTAAATCAAATTATAAAGTTAAGGGTGGAGATGAAGTTAAAGTGCTTTTTTCACACCCCCCACATGAAAATCTATTAGTTCCTGAAAAACTGGATATTGATATTGTCTTTGAAGATGATGTTTTAGTCGTAATTAATAAACCAGCAGGGTTAGTAGTTCATCCTGGGCATGGAAATTATTCAGGGACACTTTTAAATGGTTTGCTATATCATTTTGAACAATTACCTAAAAATAAAAATGAAAGACCCGGATTGGTTCATAGAATAGATAAAGATACTAGTGGTCTTTTGGTTGTAGCAAAAACAGAACATGCCATGGCTCATTTAGCAAAGCAATTTTTCAATAAAACTTCTGAGCGAAAATATATTGCTTTAGCTTGGGGAGATATTCAGGAAGATCAGGGTACCATTAAAGGGGCAATAGGAAGACATCCTAAAAATCGTCTCCAAATGACTGTTTTTGAAGACAATTCCCAGGGTAAAGAAGCTGTCACTCATTTCAGGGTTATTCAAAGACTTGGTTATGTCACTCTGATAGAGTGTCAGCTTGAAACAGGAAGAACTCATCAAATTAGAGCGCATATGAAGTTTTATGGGCACACATTGTTTAATGATGCTCGGTATGGAGGTGATAAAATTTTAAAAGGGACAAGTTTTACCAAATACAAACAATTTGTAGATAATTGTTTCACTTTATTACCACGTCAAGCCCTTCATGCCAAAACACTAGGATTTATCCATCCTGAAAACGGAAAAATGCTTCAGTTTAATACTCCTATTCCTAATGATTTTTCTTCAGCAATTGAAAAGTGGAAGCAATATGCACAACATAAGAATTTGTAATACGACTTTAAGCTTAAATTTGTAAGGCTTGCAATCGGGGGAAAAACCATGTATTTTTACCTAAAATAGTCTTATGAAAACGGTTATTTCTCCTGCAAAATCTCTTGATTTTGAAAAGCAACTCCCAACCAAAATTCATTCACAACCTCATTTTAAATTAGAGGCAAACAGTATTAGTGCTTTATTGAAGGAAAAATCTGCTAAGGATTTAAGTGAGCTTATGAATATCTCATATAAATTAGCTCAACTCAATTGGGAACGAAATCAGAATTTTGGAGCTCCAGAATCTTTGAGTAGTGCTCGCCCAGCAATTTTTACTTTTAATGGAGATGTGTATAAAGGATTAGATTCATTTTCTTTCTCAACAAATGAAATTGAAAATATGCAGGCTAACCTTCGTGTTTTGTCAGGGTTATATGGGTTGTTAAAACCTTTAGACTTGATACAGCCATATCGCTTGGAGATGGGCACTGTATTTCCTATGGGATCTAATAAAAACCTGTATGCCTTTTGGAAGGAAAAAATCACCCAGCAACTCAATTCTGAATTGGAAGATAACGAGTTTTTAGTAAATTTAGCTAGTAACGAATACTTCAGTGTCATAGACCATAAAAATCTAAAAGCCCAAGTTATTACTCCTCAGTTTAAAGATTTTAAAAACGGTAAATTGAAGACAATTTCATTTTATGCTAAAAAGGCAAGGGGAATGATGGCTAGACATCTTATTAATTTAAATGCAAATACGTTGGAAGATGTTAATTCATTTTCATTTGAAGGTTATAAATTTAGTGCGATTGAGACTAATGACCCTCTAATTCCTGTTTTCATCAGATAAATGAATTTTTCAAAAAGATTTTAAAATATGATTGACACCTAAAACATGTTCTTCAATATAATTTAAAAAGAAATCAGGACTTAAGTGCTCTTTTCCCTCTAATCCAGATGTAATTAACACCTCATTGAAATTTATATCTAGGTAAGATTTTAGCATTGGAATTGAAATAGGAGCGTAGCTGTAGTGCCAAGGTTCGTAATTAAAACCTTTTCGACTAGAGTCATTTGTATAAGGAAGAACAAACCCAAAGTTTTTAGCATTCTTATCCATCCATTTTTTTAGCTCCCAATAGGTGCCTTTTTCATCAAATTTTTCAGCAATTAAAACATCTCCCTCTTTGATTTTTGAGCCATCAATCAAATCGATATCAGTTCCCCAATGGTGTCTCGAAGTACCTGGAATTGTTGAATATTCAATGATTTTTTTAATATTTTGTTGAATTTTAAATCCATTAACAGCATTACTATTGAACTTTCGATTCCAAATAGCTTTTTGTTTATTATAGGAGCGATATGCAGAGACAATCTCTATCGAAATGTCATCTTTTTTAGCTTCTTTTTGCATTTCTAAAAACGCCTTTGCTACAGGTTTTAATAGCGGTATTTTCAAACTGTATAGGTCAATAGGTCCCTTTCCTGTTAATTCAGAAATAGAATATATTTTTTGAATTTTAGATTGAGCTAAATTCCGCCAACCTAAAAAACCTAATGACGCAATAAGGAATGTTTTACGATTCAAGTTATTTCTTTCTTTGCCTAATTATAACACCAAAAGAAGCACCCATAACTACTCCTAAATTATTTGGAGGACTTTCGTATAATTCCAAGAGTAGTTTCAATAGCAGTTCCCGATCCAACACCAATTGGAATCTAATAATCATTTTTATTTTCTTCCTTCATATATCAAACATAATGAATCCCTTTTAGAAAGATTCATGATTAATTTTTTATAAATTTAGATGTCGAATTTTAAATATAATTGGTCTTATTTAAGTTAGGCAAATTATATTTAAATAAACCTTACTACATGACTTAGATTATTAGTTTTATAATTGTCTAAAGTTGAATTTATATGATCATGACTTTTTTTAGTCCAAAGATTTTTTTTAGATCAAAACTCAAAGAGTAGCGAATATTTTCTCATAAAACCTAATAATATTTATAGCCTTAATTTATATATTCATTATTAAAAAATTAACATCTTTTGATATATTTTTTCAGGATGTAAAACTATCTTTATCAGATGAAAAACAAAGATTTTTTATTTTTTTTATTTTTTTCCATTAATTTTATTTTTGGTCAAGAACGAAATTTAATCAAAGGAAAATTACTTTATAAAAATACAAATGTTATTGCTGCAAATGTTATAAACAATACAGCACAACTCACAACTATAACTGACAGCAATGGAGAATTTGAAATTGAGGTTACCCAGGGAGATGAAGTAATCTTTTCTTCTGTTCAATATAGAATAAGAAGCATCATCATTACCTCTGAGATATTAAAAAAAAATCGTTTAGTTGTTTCAGTAAATGAAAACATTACAGAGCTTAAAGAAGTTGTTGTGACAACTGAAGATATTGAGAAATTCTTAAATTTAAAAGAAGATGAATTTAGAGGTATTGATTATGATCAAGATAAATCTTCTAAAATAATTAATAGAGCTGCTGATGATCGATTATTTACTAATGGAGTTAACTTTGTGAATATTGCAAAATTGATAGCTAAATCTTTTTTAGGTAAAACTAAAGAGGAGCAAATGAGCATGAAACCCAGTCAAATACTTCCATATGTGTTTGAAGAAGATTTCTTTGAAAAAGATTTAAAATTGGGTAAAGAAGAAGTTGTTGATTTTTTGAATTTTTTAGATTCTCGAATGAAGTCTGAAGCACTTCTAAAACAAAGTCAACAATTTTTATTAATCGATTATTTAATCAATGAAAGCAAAGTTTTTAGGGAAATAAAAGCTGATTAATTTAAATTATATTGATGCATGCACTTTCTGTCTATTTTTTAATTTTTTTGTTAAATTTTATATTAATATTACCTAATGAGCATAAGTTTTATGTAACTACAACGAATATTCAATACAAATCAGAAATAAATACCATTCAGATTATAAGCCAATTGTTTATTGAAGATGCAGAATTACTTTTGCAACAAACGAATCAAAACATAAGACTTGATCCTGATTCTAAAGTTCAATTTATAGACAGTATATTGGAAATTAACCTAAAAAAAAATTTACAATTTTATTTTAAAGATTCCTTATTGACATATAGTTTTTTGGGAAAAGAATACAAAAATGATGTAGTCCTATGCTACCTAGAACTTTCTCAGTTAAAACCATTGGAAAAAATAAGAGTAAGAAACACAATATTTTTTAATTTATTTAATGACCAAAAAAACATTATTCATTTTAAATTTAAAGGCATCCGAAAGAGTTTTTTACTTGAAAATAAAAAACCTGAAGTTGAAATAGATATTACTTTATGATTTCAAAGAATACAAAAAGCTAAAGAGTCAATTATTATGTATATTTATTTGCTATTTTTTAATAATTCAGAATAAAAACATGAAAAACATAAAAATTTTATTTATATGCTTATTTACCTTTGGTTTCTTTTATTCATTCTCATTGCAATCTCAAGTTCAACAGGGGCATTCAAATGATAATAAATTTAGACAATTGTATGATCAGTTCGCTGATCCTAACCGATACCATAATGCCTCGGGAGCTCCTGGAGTAGATTATTATCAACAAAAGGTAGATTACGAAATGGACATTGAGTTGGACGATTTAAACAGTCGTTTATATGGTGAAGAGACCATAACATATAAAAACAATTCTCCTGATCAATTGCAATACCTATGGTTACAGTTGGATCAAAATATTCGTAAAAAAGACGCACCTAATTTAGAAAAAAATGGATTTAATGAGTCAGGTTTTGAATCATCAAATTCGGTTGTTTCTAATTATTTAAATGATCCTTTTGAAGGTGGTTTTAATATTGATTGGGTTCATGATTCTAATGGTAAAATTTTACCATATACAATAAATCAAACCATGATGCGGGTAGATCTTCCTCAAGTAATTGCTCCTGGAGAGACTTATTTATTTAAAATTAAATGGTGGTACAATATTAATGACCATGTTGAAAAAAGAGGACGATCCGGCTATGAATATTTTCCTAAAGATGGAAATAGAGCTTATGTGATTGCACAATTTTTTCCAAGACTATGTGTCTATAATGATGTGGAAGGATGGCAGAATTATCAATTTTGGGGAAATGGGGAATTTGCATTAGAATTTGGAGATTATAAAGTAAACATAACGGCTCCTTCTGATCATATTATGGAGGCTACAGGAAGCTTACAAAATCCAAAAGAAGTTTTAACTCGAGAGCAATACAAACGATTTGTTGATTCAGAAAAGAGTTTTGATAAACCTCTGATGATTGTAACTCAAGATGAAGCTACATTAAAAGAGTCTTTTTTTTTAAAAAAGAAAAGTACTTGGAGATTTAAAGCTGTAAATGTTCGTGACTTTGGATTTGCAACTTCAAGAAAATTTATTTGGGAACGTCAGGCTGTGCAAGTAGGAGCTCAAAAGGTTATGGCGGTTTCGCTTTATCCCAAAGAAGGTAATCCATTATGGGAAGAATATTCTACCAAAGCAGTTGTGCAAACATTAAAAACTTATTCAAAATTCACTTTTGATTATCCCTATCCTAAGGCAGTTTCAGTTCATGCAAAAAATCAAGGTATGGAATACCCAATGATTTGTTGGAATTATGGACGGCCTGACGAAGAAGGGAATTATTCCGAACGAACTAAATTTGGAATGATAAGTGTTATTATTCATGAAGTGGGACATAACTATTTTCCAATGATTGTGAATTCTGACGAACGTCAGTGGGGGTGGATGGATGAAGGGTTAGATACTTTTGTACAGTACCTTACTGAGCAAGATTTTGGGGTTAATTATCCAGAATCAATTGAATCCCTAGACAAGTATCCTTCAAGAAGAGGAGATCCTGAAAAGATAATACCTTATATGGCGGGAAACCAAGATTTTATTTCGCCGATAATGTCTAACCCTGAAAATGTATATAAGTTAGGTCCTAATGCTTACGCCAAACCAGCGACAGCTTTAAATATTCTTCGTGAAACGATTATGGGCAGAAAGGTCTTTGATCATGCTTTTAAAACATATGCTAAACGTTGGATGTTTAAACATCCAACGCCCGAAGATTTTTTTAGAAGCATGGAAGATGCTTCTGCTACAGACTTAGATTGGTTTTGGAGGGGATGGTTTTATTCAACAGATGTGGTAGACATAGGAGTTAAAAATGTTAAAAAAATATATTTTTCTGATACGCCTGATCTAAAGGCTAAAGAAAGCCTAAATGAATATGAGGAATATCTAAGAAATAACAACGCATATAAAGCGGAAGATTTGGATAAAATGATATTCATTATTGATGAAGACAGTGAGTCTTTTGATCCTAATTGGGCTAATAAAAATCCTATTTATGGATCTAAAAAACTTCAAAATTATATTAATAATGAGGTTTTGGATAAGAATGTGAATATTTCAAAATATTTATTTGAAGTAGAATTTGAAAAACCTGGAGGACTTGTTATGCCCCTCATTGTTGAGTATAATTATGCTGACGGTAGTTCAGAACGAGTGACTTACCCAGTTCAATTGTGGCGTAAAAATGACGCAAGTGTTAAAAAAATCATCTATACGAACAAAGAATTGATTGGGGTAACAATTGATCCAGATATGGAAACAGCTGATGTTAATCCAGACAATAATAGTTGGCCCAAGCAAAAAACCACTTCTGAATTTGAAAAATTTAAAGTTAAAATTAAAGGATAAAAATTTTTAAAATCATTGAATCTTAAGACTCAATATCAAGTAGTTTTTATAAACCCCTTATCTTTGTTAAAAATAGTATAGATGTTTTTATTTATTAGTGGAGCTGAAATAGTTTTTGTTTTTTTCATTGTTTTGTTGGTTTTTGGAGCTGATCGCATCCCATCAATTGCACGGACATTAGCAAAGGGAATGACTCAGGTACGAAGAGCCACAAACGATATTAAAAGTGAAATTCAGAAATCAGTAGATGTTGATATTGAAAACCCAACCAAATCAATCACAAAAGAAATTAAAAAAGAAGTAGATAAAGTAAAAAATGATTTAAGTAATTTGGAGGACTCAATACGAAGGGATATTTAACGGATCCAACTCAGACTTATCCCATCCCTAAAGGGTAAAAGGACTGTTTTTACTCGAGAATCTGATTTTAATTTATCATTGTAAATTTGTAAAGCTTTAGTGTTTTGATCTCTGGAATCTGCATTTTTTAAAACTTTCCCACTCCAAAGCACATTGTCTGAAATAATAAGTCCACCTTTTTTCATTTTAGGAAGTATTATTTCAAAATAAGCACCATAATTAACCTTATCTGCATCAATATAGACAAGATCAAATGGGCCATCTAGTTTAGGTAATACATCTATTGCCTTTCCTAAATAAGACTGAATATTGTGATTATAATCGCTCTTCTCAAAAAATTCTTTTTGAATACAAACAAGTTCTTCATTCGAGTCTATAGTGTGAAGAATTCCTTTTTTTGAAAGTCCTTCTGCTAAACAAATTGTTGAGTACCCAGTGTAGGTTCCTATTTCCAGTATGGATACTGGTTTAATTAAATTAGAAAGCAAGCTTAATAAGCGTCCCTGTAATGGACCACTAAGCATTCGAGGCTGTAATATTTTTTGATTAGTGACTCTCTCTAATTCATTTAATAATGCTGGAATAGGTTCACTATGCTTCAGAGCATAATTGATCCATTGGTCACTTAATGCTTCTTTGAAATCGAATTTAGCTTTTGGGTCTAGCATAAGGAAAGCGTTCTAAAAGTTTTGGTAAAGCATAAGCATCTAATCCATTAATGGGTACAATCTTACCTTTATCAAGTTGAATCCATCCATCTTCCAATAATGAGTAGAGCATTATTTTTTTTAATATGGTATTCATTAAGATATTTACATGCCACTTGGATTGGGGCATCTTTGACAAAAGGAGCTTTTAAATTTTCTTTTTTTTCTGAAATTAGTTCAGTTTGATTAAATTCTGAAACATCTCTTGGATATTTTGCTGAAGTATGATGAGCATCAGTAATTTGATTCTTATGAATCGCATTGAGGGTGAAAACACCAGTTGATTTAATGTTTTCATGGCTACTATGTCTGGGAATAGTTGTAGGACGTAAAATAAAACCAATAATTGCAGAATTACTTCCTAAATGAATGACAGAACTAAAAACCGTTAAATTTTCTTTTCCTTCAGCAGAAATAGTCCCTACAAGATGAGCTGATTTATAACCAGTAACACTATTAATAAGATTGAGTCGATATATTTTCGACATTTCCTCGATGTCACTTAAAGTAAAGTGATGCATAATATTTTCTTGTAAAGATAAGTAACAACTTTTGAGTTACCCTACTCGTTTGAATTCTTGTCAAATAGAAACACTAAATAAAGTAAATATGGTAACCACCACAATCAATACTCCTCTTTTCAAGATCTATATTCCGCAATTTGAAAAGATTCAAGATACTTGATTGTTTTTGCTTTGGTGCCGTAATAGATATTTGTAAAATAAGAGCAATTAATACAATCATTATTATCATTCGTTTCAGAGGATTATTCAAAAAACTCCTTAAAGTTAATTATGAGGATTAGAATTTAGACAAGGAGATATAACTATACTTGAATTTTAGTTTTATTCCCTTTTTCGTCAATAGCAACAAAAACAATATAACATTCACAATTTTTTTTACTGCTTTTTTCAATTAAATTAGTGCTTGAAACTAAAATTTTTATTCTTAAAGATGAGGAACCTATCTTCAGAATTTCAGCATCTAATTTAACTAAATCACCAATATTTATTGGCTTTAAAAATTCTATATCATCTACAAATTTTGTCACACAGTATCTTCCTGAATATTGGACTGAAAGGGCATATCCGATTTCATCAATCCATTTCATTACTTTTCCACCATGAACATTACCTCTAAAATTAGCATCATTTGGTTCAGCCAAAAAAGACATTTTCATTTTTTTATTGGTCATATTTTAAATTTTTTCATAAAATCATTAATTGTATATTTATCATTTTTTGCTAAATTTTCAAATTCCCGTTAAAATTTTCAAATTCTGTAACTCTAAAATTTTTATCCAATACAGTCAATACAACATAATAGTAACCGGATTTTTTTTAAAGTAGTCACTGCTAATTGAAAAAATTAAATCGAGACTCCTTGATTTAATTAATTTAAATTCATCCTTCCCAATAAAATTAATTTCTCCAGTTGCGTATCTACTAGTCCCTGAACTGACATTATTGTAATTCCATTGAGCAAGAGTTAAAGAAGGAATTAAAATAAATAAAACCAATAATTTTTTCATTGTTTTGACTTTCAGAAAATCAAGGTAATTAAAATCTTCCATCTACTCTTTTAAAATAGGCAATATAAACTCCAAATAAACCCGTTTGGAGCACCTGCCTATCTTAAACCACAAGCATAACTATAATTCCTTACCTATTAATTAGATTTGGTTTTTTTTGTTTTCTAAATATTAGTCAAAAGAATAATTACAAACTTCATATCATACCTTCAATTTAATATGTTTCCTGAACCATTTAATTAGTCAAATAAGCTATAAAGTTTATAACGTTAAAATATGTACGATAAATGGTTTTTAAACTTTATACGTTATAAACATTTAATAAACTAATCTATTTAATAGGCTCGCTTACCCGCTTCGCCAAGTTGTTTAAGGTTGTAATAAAATACTACTTTTTATAGTACTTATTAATTAAGTAAACGAACAGGGGTGGAATAAATACGATGAAAATTATTCCTAAATACACGTGTAGGAAATATCCTAAAGCAGCTGAAAAGATTAAAGCTAATAGGTAAGTATTTTTCATAATCTAAAAATAATAAATTATGCCAAGACCCAAAGGAAGTCCAAACAAAATAACATCAGAAGTAAGAGATAAACTACAGCTACTTATAGACGATTTAATAGCTTCTTTAGATATAAATGATAGACGCCTAATCAGCGCATTAAGATGCTTCAAATAACCTTACAATATACTTTACCAAGATTAAGACAAACTACTAATGAGACTAATGTTGACTTGCCTTTGTTTTTATAATAAATTCTTTTAATAGAGCACCTATTAGTATGGACTGGGTAGACAGCTTTTTTGTTTAATTTTTTGTTGTATATTTAAATCAATTTGGTTGAAATAATTAAACGTTAATCTTAAATAAAAGTATAATGGATAAAGCATTAATCTATTCAGAAAGAAAGGCAAACACAACTACTATATGGTTGCTTTTTTTATTTCTTGGCTGGTCTTATGGATCATTGGATAAAGTTGGCATTCAAATTATATACTATATAACTCTTGGAGGTTTTGGTATTTGGGCTATCATTAGATTATTTACACTTTCAAAAGCAATAAGGGAATACAATAAAAAAATTGCAATGAGCCTTGACTTTACCAACCAAGAATTAGTGGAAATGGGTTTAATCAAATAATCTAAACCATACCCAACTTTTATATTCTCTCAAAAAATATTCGTTGTCGATAGAGAATACAATTCTGACTTAAAAGTATTTGTGGTTGATAGAGAATATAACTCTGACTTGAAAGTGTTTAAGGCTGAAAGGGAATATAACGCAAAAGGCAACAAAGGTTTATGGTTTTTTGTAGACAGGGAATATAACTCTGACTTAAAGATATTCTTTGTGGATAGGAAGTATAACTCTGGTTGGAAAAATGTAAACAAAAAACATCTCCTGTATTAAATTTCTTTTAAACCACAGGCATGTCATCTTCAGTAAGTTCATCAAATAGGTATATTTAATTTTATAAAGCCTTTATTTTTTATATTATAATTAAAGCAGAAAATTTAATGTTCTTTTCTTTAATTATTCTGATATTTAATTAATCACTAAAAAAAACCACATCTTTTGAGACAACTCTTTTATAAATTTGCGATTTTAAGTAGTCTCCTTACAGGAGTTTTAGCATACTCTTTCAATAAACCCAATATACTTTGGATATTTATTTTTTTAGGGCCA
>Ga0307986_10002889_pt1 | contig 12127 bp, 14 predicted proteins | sample EllFjometageno82_FD_203170 | JGI IMG/M metagenome (GOLD analysis project Ga0307986, IMG submission 203170) | Marine microbial communities from Ellis Fjord, Antarctic Ocean - #82 | ecosystem: Environmental > Aquatic > Marine > Unclassified | place: Southern Ocean | collected 2014-10-09
AAACGAATTGGCAAAATAATGCTTCAAATTGAAAAATTAGAAATCATAAAAGAATGTGCCTCTGTTGGTATACAAATTACCAAAAAAAGAAGTCATGAAAAGCTCTGAATTAGGCAAGGACGTAATTAGAAAAGAGCTACCCTTAATTCCTAAGAGTCCTGGAGTTTATCGTATGCTTGATCACAAAGATGTGATTTTGTATGTGGGAAAAGCAAAAAATCTTCCCAATAGATTAAAAAGCTATGTAGCTGAAAAAAACCACATTATTAGAACAGCAAGGATGCTGTCTCAAACTTTTAAATTAGAGATAACGACTACTGCCAATGAAAGTGAAGCATTACTTTTAGAGGCTAATTTAATTAAAAAACACAAGCCTAAGTTTAATATATTGCTTAAAGACGATAAATCTTTTCCTTTTGTTTTTATCGGTAATAAAGATCAGTGGCCACAAGTTACAAAACATAGGGGGAAAAAAGATAAAGAAGGTTTTTATTTTGGGCCCTTTGCATCTGCTGGAACGGCAAACTGGACAATAAAGATGCTACAAAAAATATTCCAAATAAGAGTTTGTGATGACACAACATTTAAGAACAGAAAAAGACCCTGTATACTTTATCAAATTAAAAGATGTTCAGGACCATGCGTTGATTATATTAGTAAAGAAGATTATAAAAAATCAATTGATCATGCAATTCAATTTGTATCAGGAAAATCAAGAGATATTCAAAAAAATCTATCTGAACAAATGGAAGTGGCAAGTGAAAAACTTGATTTTGAAAGAGCTACTATTTTTAGAGATAGAATTAAATCATTAAATATAATTCAATCATCACAAAGAATTAATGAAGCAAATCTTGTGGATGCTGATGTGATTGCTGCCTATAAAGAATCTGGTAAAACTTGTATTCAGGTATTTTTTTATAGATCTAAACAAAATTGGGGCAACCAAGCTTATTTTCCAAAGCACGACCCCGATCAAGAGGTTAATGAAATAATGTCTTCTTTTTTAATGCAGTTTTATGAAAATAAAAATGTTCCAAAATTAATAATTATTAATTCAGATATTAAAGATAAAAAATTAATTGAAGAAACTTTAAGTAAAAAAGAAAATAACACTATCTCTATTAATGTCGCTAAAAAAGGAACAAAGGCTAAAGTTATTGCTATGGCAGAAAAAAATGCCAAAGAATCTTTAAATAGAAAAATTTATGAAACAAATAATAATAAAAATTTATTTGAGGGTGTGTCTAAAAAGTTTAATCTTAAGAATGGTATAAGTCTAGTTGAGGTTTATGATAACAGTCACATTTCTGGGACAAATAGTGTCGGAGCAATGATAACATTTGGAAATGAAGGATTTATTAAAAAAAGATATAGAAAATTTGATATCAAAACAAAAGGAGCAGAACAAGATGATTTTGCAATGTTAAAAGAAGTTCTCACTAGAAGATTTAAGAGAGCCATGCTTGAAAAAGGAAACTACTTAACTTTACCAGATTTGATACTAATTGATGGTGGAAAAGGCCAATATTCAACTGCAAAAGAAGTGCTAGATGAATTTGGTTTACATGATCTACCCATGATTGCTATTGCAAAGGGTAAATTTAGAAATAGTGGAGATGAAACTTTTTTTTACAAAGATGAATCTTTTAAGTTTGATAAAAATGATCCTACACTATTTTTTATGCAACGACTTCGTGATGAAGCTCATAGGTTTGCAATCACGGCTCATAGAGCTAAAAGAGCTAAAGGCATTACAAAATCATTACTTGACCAAATAGAAGGCATTGGATCTGTTAGAAAAAGAGCATTATTAAATCATTTTGGATCTGCAAGAGCTGTTGAATCTGCTAGTTTTGATGAGATCAAAACAGTAGAAGGTGTTGAAGAAAAAGTTGCAAAAAAGATATATAACTTCTTTCACGAATAATTATGCTTAAAAAAATTCCAAATATTTTAACAATCGGTAGGATAATAATCGTACCATTTTTTGTTCTTGCATTTTATTTGCCTGGTTTTTATGGAGACTTAACTGCATTTATATTATTTGTGATCGCTTCTTTTACAGATTTTTTAGACGGCATGTTGGCACGAATGATGGGGGAAGAGTCTAAATTAGGTGAATTGCTAGACCCAATTGCTGATAAGATTATCGTTGCTACAGCACTGATATTGCTTGTTATGAGTGGAACAATTAGGCATTACGAAGTGATTGCTGCAATCATAATACTTACAAGAGAAATATTAATTTCGGGTTTAAGAGAATTTTTAGCCATAGGACAAATAAAATTACCTGTGACTAATTTAGCAAAATTAAAAACCTTTTTACAAATGGTTGCCATATCACTTCTGCTTACTGGTGAGACAGGAAACAAAATTCTTAATTTTCAGGATTATAATGCTCAAACTATTGGTATAATTTTACTTTGGCTTTCAGCTTTTTTAACCCTATATACTGGTTATGAATATTTAAGAAAAGGCATTGACCATGCTATCTCTGAAGACAATAAAAAATAAGGTATTTATTTTTTTCTAACCAAAGCTTGATAGCTTTCATTTAAATCAATTATAGTTTCGCATACTTTAAATTGATTACTTGTAATGCATGAAACTGGAGTTACCTCCGCTGCTGATCCTGTTAAAAAGCAACCAACAAAATCTGGAAGTTCTTCAGGTTTAATTTTTCTTTCATGTATTATAATACCTTTAGATTTTGCAATTTCTATTACTGTTCTTCTTGTTATTCCATCTAAAAAAGAATCTGGTATTGGAGTGTGTATCTCTCCATTATTATCTTTAAAAAAAATATTTGCACCAGTTGCTTCAGCTACATTTCCTTCATGATCCAGCATCAAAGAATCTGTGTATCCATCTTGTTCTGCATCATGTTTTGATAACGTATTAATCATATAAAGACCTGAGGCTTTAGTATCCCACGGTATTGTGTTTGGTGCTGGTTTTCTCCATTTTGAAATATTCAGTCTAATTCCATTTACTTTTAGTTTTGGATCAAAATAAGATCCCCAGTCCCATGTTGCTATCGCAACATGAATTTTTGTTTGTTGTGCAGAGATTGCCATCATCTCACTTCCTCTCCAAGCCATTGGTCTTACATATCCATCTTTTATATTTTGGACTGATATAATCTCTTTGCAGGCATTATTTAATTCTTCCACTGAGTATGGAATTGTCATGCCCATTCTTTTGGCAGAATAAAAAAGTCTCTTTGTATGTTCTTCTAGTTTAAAAATTGTACCATCATAAACTCTCTCACCTTCAAAAACACAGCTAGCATAATGTAGTCCATGGTTTAAAATATGAATTTTAGCATCAGCCCAATCAACAAGCTCGTTATTATACCAAATTTTGCCTGATCTTTTATCGTAGGGTATCATAAGTGAAATAATTTAATTTATCTTAAAATTATCTTTGTATCTATAATATGTCAATATAACTTACCTATAATGAAAGAACTTTTATATTTAAAAGATACTCAATTAAAAGACTTAATTGAGAAATTATTCACTAGTTACAGAGAGTCTTTCTCTGACGCAAGAAAAATATTGGATAAGTACTCTATTGGAATAGCTCATCACAAAGTTTTACATCTACTTTCAATGTATAAAGGGATTACGATTTCACAATTACTTAAAAAATTAAAGATTACGAAACAAAGTCTTAATAGAGTTTTAAAAGATCTAATTAACTTAGAAGTAATTTTTTTTCAGAAAGACAATCAAGACACAAGAGTTAAGCATATTTTTTTAAACGACAAGGGAACAAAAATTTTTGATGAAATTTTTATTACTCAAAAAAAAAGGCTGCGCAATGCTCTATTAAACTCAAGTTCAGAACAGGTTTTAAATTTTGACAATGTATTAAAAAAAATAATTAATGAATAATTTTCTAGCACATATTTTGGTTGTGGATGATGATGACGGAATTAGGTCTCTTGTTAAACAATACTTAAATGAGAATAATTTTCTAGTAACTACTTCTAATAGTGCAGAAAATGCCTCTGAAAAAGTTTCAGTTGTAAAATTTGATTTGATAGTATTGGATGTAATGATGCCTGGTAAAAGTGGATTAGATTTTATTAATGAAAATATAAAAATGATAGATACCCCAATAATTCTTTTAACAGCAAAAGGAGAGGCCAATGACAGAGTAGAAGGTTTAGAAATTGGCGCAGATGACTATTTACCAAAACCCTTTGAACCTAAAGAGCTTACTCTAAGAATAAAAAATATTCTCGATAAAACAAAAAAAAATAATCAAAAAAGAATTGTTGAGTTTGATAATATTAAAATTGATTTAAATAAATTATTAATTTTTAAAAATGGGAATGAATTTAAAATTAATAATACTGAGAAAACTATTCTAGAAAAAATGATTAACAATCCTGGAAAAACATTTTCACGAGAGGAAATTGGGAAATTAATCAATTTAGATAAAGAGAGGTCTATAGATGTTATAATTACAAGATTAAGAAAAAAAATTGAAGTGGACCCAAAAAACCCTAAATATTTACAAACTTTAAGAGGAGCTGGTTATGTATTATGGATTGAATAATATATTTAAAAATTTATTTCCGAGAAAGTTATTTTACAGATCTTTGCTAATTGTAGCAGCACCAATAATTATTTTACAACTAATTATTACAGTTGTTTTCTTTGACAGTCTTTGGATAAAAACTAACAAAGGTATGACACGTGCTTTGGTTGGTGAAATGAAAACATTCATTGCAGCTTATGATAATGGAAAATATAATAATAACGATTTATCAGGTCTTTTCTCAATCTATCTAGACCTAAATGTTGGTTTTAAAGAAGAAAAATTTTTAGAAAGAAAACAAAACAATAGATGGTTCAGTCCAATTGATAGAAATCTAAGAAGAGAATTAAAAACAAATATGGGGTCAAAAAATTATTGGTTTGATTCAACTACTTATAAAGAGCTAATTCATATAAATATAAGATATAATAAGGGATATTTTGAATTTTTTATTCCAAAAGACAGAGTCACTAGTACTTCGGCAAGGTTGTTTGCACTATGGATTACTCTTCCAGCTTTACTATTAATAACTATTGCAATTATATTCTTAAAAAATCAAACAAGGCCAATTATCAATCTTGCAAAAGCTGCTGAAAGATTTGGCCGAGGGGAAAATATCGATGAATATAGACCGTCTGGTGCACTAGAAATTAGACAGGCTGGTTTTGAATTTGATAAAATGAGAAAACGAATTAATAGACACTTAAATCAAAGATCTGAGATGCTTTCCGGAATAAGTCATGACTTAAGAACCCCTTTAACAAGACTAAAACTTCAATTAGCTTTTATGAAGGAAAAAGATCTATCCAAAAAAATGTCTTTAGATATTGATGAGATGGAAAAAATGCTTAATGAGTATTTGCAATTTACAAGCTCAAACTATCAAGAAAAAGATGAAACTTTTGATGTTTCTGAATTAATAGAAAAAATAATTACCCAGTATGATAATAAAAAAATCTCTAAAGAGATAACTCCAAGGGTATATATGAACGGTAGAAAAAATTTAATTCAAAGATCAATAAATAATTTAATTGATAATGCTGTAAAATATGCCCAAAAAATTGATATATATTTGTCAAAAAAAAATAGCTCTATATTGATTACAATAGATGACAACGGACCGGGCATACCAAAAAAAGAGCATGAAAATGTTTTTAAACCATTCTATAAAATAGATAAAAGTAGAGGAGATTCAAAATCAAGCGTAGGTCTTGGTTTGTCTATAGCATCAGATGCTATAAAGGCACATGGTGGAAATATTCTGTTGGAAAAATCTCCTTTAAATGGCCTACGTGTTAAAATTTTTTTACCTTTGTAGATCTTTTTTGAAATTTACTTTTTTCTAATTTAATAATTTTTTTTTCTAAGTTTTCAACTCTTTTAATTAAAATATCAGTTTCTTCTTTACTGGTAATTTTCATCTTGAATACAATCTCATCCCTCTTGGACCTCAAGATGCTGAGTATTTCAGAACTTAAATCCTTATAAGAAATGAGACCTTGCTCAAATAATTTAGCTAGTTTATCAATTACAAATTTTGATTTAGTCATATATTCATTTATATAATTAATATACTTTATAAATAGTTTTTTAAAAATGTTTACTAACAATTTTGACCCAGTTGCGTTTCAAATTTTTTCATTAGAAATTAGATGGTATTCATTAGCCTATATTGTTGGAATTTCATTAGGATGGCTTTACTGTAAAAAAAAATTAATTAAAAATCCCAATATATTAGATATATTTGATGACTATATTACCTACCTAATAATAGGAATAATTTTAGGTGGAAGAATTGGTTATGCATTATTTTACAATTTAGAATATTACTTGGAACACCCTATTGAAATTCTTATGGTCTGGAACGGAGGAATGTCATTTCATGGAGGATTGATAGGCGTTATTGTTGCCTCTAAATTATTCTCCAATAAACACAAAATAAATCAGTTTATTTTTTTAGACTTGGTTGCATTATCGGCCCCTATTGGAATTTTTTTTGGTAGAATTGCAAATTTTATTAATTCAGAACTTTATGGAAGAGAAACTGACGTTCCATGGGCTGTCCAATTCGTACTAATAGATAATATCAATAGACATCCATCTCAGTTGTATGAGGCATTCTTAGAAGGCATTATTCTATTTTTTATATTGAGTTACTTTTTAAAGAAAAATTATCTAAAAAAACCTGGACAGATATCAGGTTTATTTTTAATTTTTTACTCATTATTTAGATTTTGTGTAGAATTTTTTAGATTACCCGATCCGCAAATAGGCTACTTAATTTTAAATTTAACACTTGGCCAACTTATAAGCGCTATTTTTTTAATTATTGGTGCGCTTCTATTCTTTATTAAAAAAAATGAAATTTAAAAAAAATGACCTATTAAGTTTAGATAAGTTCATAGAGGAATTGCTCTATAATAAAAAATTTGGATACTATATGAAAAATGACCCCTTTGGAGAAAAAGGTGATTTTATTACAGCACCCAATATTTCAATATTATTTTCTGAGATGATTGCAATCTGGATAATTTCTTTTTGGGAGAATTTAAATTGCCCTAAGCAATTCAACCTAATTGAATTAGGAGCCGGCAATGGAGAAATGATGAATATAATATCAAAGACATTTAATAAATTTCCTAAATTCAAAAGCTGTTGTAATATAAATATCTTAGAAAAAAGCAACCTCCTTAAAAAAATACAAAAAAAAACAATTAAATACTCAAAAATTAGATGGTTAAAAAATTTAGAAGAATTAAATGATTCTCCAAGTATCTTTATAGCAAATGAATTTTTTGATGCCTTGCCTATCAAGCAGTTTGTTAAAAAAAATAATAAATGGCATGAGAGACATGTAAAATTTATAAATCAAGCACAGTCAGAGTTTTTAGATATCCCACATGACTTAAAAAAACTTGAAAAAAAAATAAAATTTAAAATTTCATTAAAACAAAAATTCATAGAATTCTCTCCACTCGCAACAGAATACTTGAGAAAAATAACAAATAAAATTAAGCTTAATGATGGTGGAATTTTAATAATAGATTATGGTTATATTGATAAAGAAATGAAAAATACTATTCAAGCTGTCTCTAAGCATAAATACGCCAATGTTCTAGAGAGTTTAGGAAATTCAGATATTACATATAACATAAGTTTTAACCTAATAAGTCAAATGATAAAAAAAATGGGCTCTTTTTTTCAAGTAACAACAACTCAAAAAAAATTCTTAATGAGACTTGGGATATTAAAAAGAGCAGAAATACTATCCAAAAATATGTCCTTCAGTAAAAAAACAGACTTATACTTTAGGATTAAAAGGTTAATTGATGACAAGCAAATGGGAAATTTGTTTAAAGTTATGTTTGTGACTAATAAAAAAAATAAATTTAAATTAGGGTTTTAAGCTGATTGCATCAAAAAAACTATCAAGATTTAGAAATATAAAGCATGGTTTCTTTAGTAGGTTAGGTGGAAAGTCTACAGGCATATATAAAAGTTTGAATTGCGGACCAGGTTCATCTGATAATAAAAACAAGATATCAAAAAATTTAGCTATCGTAGAAAAGAAAATTAAGTCCAATTCAAATAAAATACTTCTATTAAATCAGATTCATAGCAATAAATTTTATTATATAGATAGAAAATTTAAACTTAAAAATAGAAAATTTGAGGGAGACGCTTTAATTACAAATAGGCCAAATACACCGATTGGAGTTTTAACCGCAGATTGTGCGCCTATATTATTATTTGATCACAACAATAAAATAGTTGCAGCCATCCATGCGGGCTGGAAGGGTGCATACAAAGGAATTATAAAGAGAGTCATAAAGTTTATGATAAAGAACGGATCTTCTCCCAAGGATATTACGGCTGTCATAGGGCCATGTATTTCTCTTAAAAGTTATGAGGTTCAACAAGACTTTGTTAAAAAATTCATTAAAAAAGATGTAAAAACTAAACTTTTCTTCAAAAAAATAGAGGGTAAAAATTATTTTAGTTTAAATAAATATATTACTTATCAATTGAAGAGCTTAGATATAAAGAAAATAGAAGTTATTAATAAAGATACGTTCAATATAAAAAACAATTTTTTTAGCGCAAGAAGATCTAAAAGCATCAATGAGAATGATTATGGTAGAAATATTTCTGTAATTATGATTAATTAGCGTAATCACATGAAATTATTAAGTGGAAATAGTAATAAACCTTTAAGTCTAAATATTGCAAAATATTTAAAAACTAAATTAGTAAAATCAAGTATTAAAAAGTTTTCAGATGGTGAAATCTATATAGAAATTAATGAAAATATTAGAGGTAACAGTATTTTTATAATTCAATCAATTTCCTCACCCGCAAATGATAATTTGATGGAATTACTTCTTTGTATTGATGCGCTAAAGAGATCATCAGCAAAAAATATAACTGCTGTTATTCCATATTTTGGATATGCAAGACAAGATCGAAAAGTAGTGCCAAGAACCTCGATATCAGCGAAACTTGTTTCTAATTTAATTACTAAAGCTGGTGCTGATAGAGTTGTTACTGTTGACTTGCATGCTGGCCAAATTCAAGGGTTTTTTGATATACCTGTTGATAATTTATTTGCTACACCTATTTTTGCGAGGCACGCTAAAAAAAATATTAAAAATAAAAATATAATTTGTGTTGCTCCAGACGTTGGGGGAACTGAAAGAGCGAGAGCCCTTGGTAAAATTTTAAACGTTGATCTTGCTATTGTTGACAAAAGAAGACCTAAACCAGGACAATCAAAAGTCATGAATGTTATAGGAGATGTTAAGGGTAAAACTTGCGTCATTGTAGATGATATAATCGATTCTGGTGGCACTATAGTTAATGCTGCTAAAGCTTTAAAAGATAGAGGAGCGAAAGATGTTTATGTTTATATCACTCACGGTGTGCTAAGTGGGGAAGCTGTAGATAAGATTAAAAAATCAGTTATCAAGAATTTAGTAATAACTGATACTATAGACAATCAAGATAAAATTAAAAAAGCTAAAAATATTGAAGTTTTGCCAATTTCAAGCCTTATGGGTGAGGCTATAAAAAGAATTTCTAATTCAACTTCAGTATCCGACTTATTTAAATAATTATCTTGAGTTATTAAGTAACTTGCGCTAAAAGCCTTTGTTTTATGAATTCACTTGAAGCAAATATTAGAAATACTAAATCTAAAGGAGATGTTAGATCTCTTAGATTAAACGGTAATGTTCCAGGAATTATCTACGGTGGAACTGAACAAAACGAAAAAGTTTCGGTTTCCAAAAAAACTCTTAAATCTTTAATAGATAAAGAAAATTTTCTATCAAATATTATTACGCTAAACTTGGATGGCAAACCGCAAAACGTATTACCAAGAGAAATTACCTACAACGTTATAACTGATGAACCAACTCATATTGATTTTCTAAGAGTAGTCTCGGGAGTGAAGATTAGAATAGAGGTTCCTGTACAATTTATTAATCAGGAAAAATCTCCAGGCCTAAAAAGAGGAGGAGTTTTAAATATAGTCAGAAGAAAAATTGAATTAAAATGTCCTAGTGAGAAAATTCCAGAAGCTATCATAATTGATCTAGATGGAATTGACATTGGAGAAAGTTTTAAGATATCCTCAATTAAATTGGAAGATGGTGTTACTCCAACAATTATAGGAAGAGATTTCGTGATCGCTACATTAGCGGCACCAACTGTTATGAAGGAACCTGAGAAACCAGCTGAAGCAGCAGAAGGCGAAGAAGTCGCTGCAGATGGTAAAGATGCAGCTCCAGCAACAGATGGAGACAAGAAAGAAAGCGAAGAAAAAAAAGCGCCTGAAGAAAAAAAATAATCAATTTATTATAGTGAAGATTCCTCGATATAGTTTAAAAACATTATGCTTCTATTTGTAGGTTTAGGAAATCCAACCCCTGATAGCGAAAACAATAGACACAATATTGGTTTTAAATTAATTGATTCACTTAATCAAAAATTTTCTCTATCAAAACAAAAACCTAAATTTAAAGGCTTACTAACCACTGGCACTATTGAGGGTAAAAAAATTTACGCCATAAAACCTTTAACTTTTATGAATAATTCTGGGATTTGCATAAGAGAATTGATTGAATATTTTAAAATAGATGCTGAGGATGTAATTGTATTTCACGATGATCTGGATATTGAATTTGGCAAAATAAAAGCAAAATTTGCTGGTTCTAGTGCGGGACATAATGGGATTGAGTCGATAGATAAATTTATTGGAAAGGACTATTCAAGGGTAAGAATAGGCATTGGAAGACCAAAAACTAAGGCTGATGTTTCTGACCATGTGCTAAAAGACTTCGATGAAGACGAAATGATACAATTAGAAAAAATTACAAATGATATAATCAATTCGATATCTATACTGCTTGATAAGAAACTAGATCTATTCTCAAGTACAGTAAATAATAAATAAATGAGCTTTAAGTGTGGAATAGTTGGTTTGCCTAATGTTGGGAAATCGACATTATTTAATGCACTTACAAATTCTAGTAAAGCCCAAGCAGCAAACTTCCCCTTTTGTACAATAGAGCCTAATGTTGGAGTTGTTCCTGTTCCGGATGAAAGATTGGATAAGTTAGTAATAATATCAAAATCCAAAAAAAAAATAAATACAACAATAGAGTTTGTTGACATAGCGGGTTTAGTAAAAGGTGCTTCGAAAGGTGAGGGTTTAGGAAATAAATTTTTATCCCATATAAGAGAGGTGGATGCGATAGTTCACATGATTAGATGTTTTGACTCTGATGATATTCAAAATGTTAACCCAACTGTAGATCCAGTAAGAGATCTAGAGATAATTGAAACTGAAATGATGCTTGCAGACTTAGAATCTATTCAAAAAAGATTAGAAAAAAATAATAAAAAAAATGTTGATGAAGAGCAGCTCAAAATATTAGAAATAGCCTCAGATTGTATTAATAATTCTAAAGATATCCAAGTTCTTCACGATCAATTTGAAAAAAAAATGATAAACCAAAGTGGTTTACTTTCTCTAAAACCTAAAATTTTTGTATGTAATGTGGATGAAGCAAGTGTCCAAAGTGGCAATCAATACACAGAGGTTTTTATCAAAAAGTTTGGTGAAGAGAATACTCTAATAGTTTCTGCAGATATTGAAAATCAAATAAACCAATTGGAAAATGAAGAAAAAGAAAATTATATGGAAATGATTGGATTAAAAAAAACTGGTTTAAACATGCTGATTCAAAAAGGCTATAAAGTTCTAGAGCTAGATACTTATTTTACATCTGGTCCTGAGGAAACTAGGGCATGGACTATACCAAAAAATTGTACAGCCCCGAAAGCTGCAGGCGAAATACATTCTGACTTTGAAAAAGGTTTTATAAGAGCGGAAACAATAGCTTATGAGGATTTTATAACTAATGATGGTTGGGTTAGTTCAAAAACTAATGGAAAAATGAGACTTGAAGGAAAAGATTATATTGTTAAAGACGGTGATATTTTAAACTTCAGATTCAATACGTGACCAAATTTTCTTCATACTAAAATAAACTAATATAGTTAAAATTAT
>Ga0307986_10002891_pt1 | contig 12120 bp, 10 predicted proteins | sample EllFjometageno82_FD_203170 | JGI IMG/M metagenome (GOLD analysis project Ga0307986, IMG submission 203170) | Marine microbial communities from Ellis Fjord, Antarctic Ocean - #82 | ecosystem: Environmental > Aquatic > Marine > Unclassified | place: Southern Ocean | collected 2014-10-09
TGATTGCAAAAACAGAGAAAAGGCAACTCTACAGGCAACTGAAATAAAAAAGCCCTGAAAACACTAGGCTTTCAGGACTCTATCGCGGAGAAGGAGGGAACGCAAAGCATGAAATATTACTATCTTCCTAACCTCTTTAAAAACAAGTATAAACCCAATAAATACAATACTTTAGAGCTTTATTAGATGTGATATCATTTCTCATATAATTGCATGTATTTGCTCTAAATTGTATTTCACCGTACAAATGCCGTACAAATATTAATAAATTATTTATCTTCATACAAATGAATTTAAATTTATAATGGCGTCCATTGTTTTCTTATATCGATCCACTAAAGATTCAGCATGTTTAACTGCTAGATTATTATTTAGAATTGACAAGAAAGACTTTATTCTTGCCTCAAAAACTAAATTAGACGTAACCAAAACCTATTGGAATAAAAAGCATAGTACTAAAAGTAAAGATATAAGTGTGATTAATAAACAAACTCAGATAAACAATGAGCTAAATAAAATCACTCAATTTATATTAAATGAGTTTGATAAATCATCTGCTCCTGATCAGTTAAATAATAAATGGCTCACAAATCAGATTGATAATTACTATAAACCTAAGAGAGGTCCCAAGAACATCCCTAAAGATATTGTTCGATTCATTGATTACTATATTGACATTAGAAGAAATGAAATCAAAAAAGCTTCAATAGTTAAATTCAATGTTATAAAACATAAGCTTCAAAGGTTAGAAGGAGTATTAAGTAAGACTATATATATAAGTGAAATCAACGAAGATTTTAAGCAAGAGTTCTTTAATTATTGTAGGGATGAAAACTATTCTCAAAACACCATCCAAAGAGAATTAAACATCATCAAAACATTTTGCAAGTTTGCAAGATCTAAGGGTATAGAAGTAGATAGTGAGTTAGATAGCTTAAAGCTCCCAAAAGAGAAGATTGATAATATATATTTATCTCTAGAGGAGATTGAATTAATAGAGAATGCTGAAATAGAGCAACCTCATCTGATTAACGCGACAGAATGGTTAATTATAAGCTGCTTTACAGGTCAGAGAATATCCGACTTCATGCGATTTACTAAAGAGATGATTAGAATTGAAAAAGGAAAGTCCTTAATCGAATTTGAGCAGCAGAAAACCGAAAAACTAATGACCATTCCTATTCATGCTAAAGTTCAGAAGTTATTAGATAAAAATAAAGGAGAGTTTCCAAATAGGATATCGGATCAGCGTTATAATGATTATTTAAAAGAAGTTTGCAAAATTGCAGGGATTGATGAAGAAATTAAGGGGAAGAAACAGTTAAATACCTCTAAAGAAAATAAGACTAAAAAAATAAGAAGAGTAGAGGGGGTCTATCCAAAATATGAGCTCGTTACCAGCCACATCGGAAGACGATCTTTTGCAACAAATTACTATGGAGAGATCCCGACTTCATATTTAATATATGTCACAGGACACAGTTCTGAGGTAATGTTCTTAAATTACATTGGTAAAAGCAATAAAGACATGGCTATGGAATTAACAAAATACTTTTAATAATGATTAACCTGTTTTCAAAACTTATAAATAAAAAGGAGAAAAGGTTTGTTGACCTTTATGCAGGATTAGGAGGATTTCATCAAGGGCTAAAATCTCTTGGTCATCACTGTGTATTGGCTTCTGAAATAAATCAACATTTAGTAGATTTATATAAATTGAATTATAATACGGTGCCGATAAAAAGAGATATTTTTAAGATAAATCCTCATGATATCCCAGAACATGATATTTTAACTGCTGGGTTTCCTTGTCAGCCATTTTCTAGATCCGGCTTTCAAGAAGGTTTTAGTGATTTAAAGAGAGGGAATCATTTTTTTAAAATCCTTGAGATTCTTAAATACCACAAAACAGAGTATTTTATTTTGGAAAATGTTGATACATTAAAAAAACATGATAAAGGAAAAACGTTTACAATCATTTTAAAAGAATTGAGGGATATTGGTTATGAAGTAGATTATGAAATATTATCACCACATGAATTCAATATTCCCCAAATTAGAAAAAGAATATTTATTGTTGGTAGACTAATTGATAAAGGAGGATTAGATCATTTTAATTTTCCTGAAAAACTAAAGAATGAAAAATGCTCGATAAATTCACTAAATTTTAAATCATTACCAAATGAAGTTCTATCTCTAAACGATACTGAAAGAGGTGCACTAAATTTTTGGGAAGAATTCCTAATGAATTTTCCAGAACCAGAAAACCTTCCATCTTTCCCAATTTGGAGTATGGAATTTGGAGCAAACTATGAATTCGAAAAATTCACTCCTTTTTATACACCAGCTGAGGAATTGATTGGAAGAAGGGGTCTTTTTGGAGAAAAAATACCTGCTTTAAATAAAGAGGATATTTTAAAAGAATCCATCCCGAGATATTCCTCTTTAGAGCAAGAATTTTTTCCAGCATGGAAAAAGAATTATATTAGACATAATAGGGAATTTTATAAAAAATACAAATCGTATATTGATCCTAGAATGGATAAACTAAAAGAAATAAAAGCTCATTCTTATCAAAAGCTAGAGTGGTCGTGCAAGGGAGAATCTACTGATCTTAATGATAAAATTGTTCAATTTCGCCCTTCAGGAGTTAGAATCTCAAGAAATAGATGGGTTCCAACTTTAACAACTGTTAAGACACAAAATATATACTTAAAGAAAATCGATAGAAGGTTATCAATTTTAGAACATGAACAATTACAATCACAAAGTTTTAAAGTTCATCCAAATCACTTAAATGGTGGATATAGAGCCCTTGGTAATAGTGTAAATACTCAATTAGTAAAAAGAATAGCAAAAAAACTAATTCTATGAAGGATAACATTTCAATAGAATGGGAATCAACAGGATACTCTGTTCTAAAAAACCTTAATGCCTCAGTATTAGGAATTTTTTGTGAATTTATAGATAATTCTATTCAAAGTTTTCAAGAGAAAAAAGAGTTGTTAAGGTCGATTGATCCAAATTATAAATTAAGAATTGTCATTGACTATGATGGTAATGAAATAAGTATTGAGGACAATGCTGGTGGGATTGATGCTGAAAATTTTAAAAGAGCATTAAAACCAGCAAACAGACCTGATAATACCAAAGGATTAAATGAATTTGGATTAGGAATGAAATACGCCGCTGTATGGATTTCAAATGAATGGGAATTAATTTCATCTGCGATTGGAGAAGACCAAGAGAGAAGAGTATTGTTTGATTATGATAAGGTAATTAAAAACAACTTGAAGGAACTTCCGGTTGAGAAAGTGAAAACAAATCCAAACTCACATTTTACTAAGGTACTTTTAAGAAAACTTGAGAGAAAGCATGTTGAGCCATGGCAGCGAAAATATTTAATAAGACATCTTAGATCGATATATAGAAATTTTTTAAGAGATGAGAATCATTTTTACAATGATTTTAAGCAGGACAACATTGAGTTAATATTATTTAAAGAACCTAACTTGAATTGGGAGGAATATGGGTTTTTAAATAAACCATATTTTAAGGATTTAAGAATAGCTGAAAATGAAGAAGCTAAAAATTATGAATGGAAATTCAAATTTCCATGGAATGACATATCGTATTCAGAAGAGGTTTTGAGTAACGATAAAATAGTAAAAAAAGAGTCTGTTATAAAAGTATGTGGATTTGTAGGAATACTTCCAGACGGTGATCATGAGGGTAAAAATGGATTTGTTTTATTTAGGAGAGGTAGAGCTGTTGAAGGTTCTGATCAAAGAATATATCCCACAGATATTTCTGGTAAATCTGCAAGAGATTTCAAACATATAAGACTTTATGGAGAATTACACTTTCAAAATGTTGATATATCATTCGATAAAACCAAATTGAGTATAAATAGAGAAAGAAGAGATGATATTTTTTCGGTAGTAGCAAATATGCTAAAAAGAGTAAACTATGGAGGAAGAGAATTTAATCTTCTTAATCAAGCTAGAGAGCATAGAGCTAATGATGGTATAAAATCAACTAAAAAAGCTATAGAAAAATATAAAGAAAAAGCATCTAAAGAGAAATCAGAGACTTTTATACTAAAAGAAGAGAAAGCCGCAACAGAAGTATATGATAAAAAATATGAAGAAAAGGTTAATAATAGGATAAATCAGGATGTTGGTGTTTTTCAAGAAGTCCCTATAAGTAAAATTAAAATTGGTGAAAATGAATATTCACTCGAATTAAAATTTAACAAGGGCAAAGACGATTTATACAAAATGGAAGAGATTACTGATTCTTATGATATAAAAATGTTAGTAAATGTTAATCATCCATTATTTAGCAGAAATACTGACTTTAACAAAGAGCCAGTTTTTTCGACTTTAATTGAAATGATTAAATGCATGGGCGTAAGTGAAATAAAAGGTAAACTCTCCGGTGGAGAAATGAAACATTTTAGATATGCTTTTAACGATTATATCGGGGTGTTTTTAAATGATTTAAGATGACAAAGACAATCTTTATTAATGAAATAAACAACAATGTAATTGAAGGAGAGTCTTTCAACAGATTTATAAATTCTCAGAAAGAATTAAGTGATTCTGAAAAAGAAAATTTAAGAACTTCATCCATTAACATTTTGAAAAAATGTGTTAATTCAGATTTTGACAATAACACTATAAAATCAAATACTGGTCTAGTAATTGGGAAAATTCAAAGTGGTAAAACTATGTCTTTTACTTCTGTATTATCATTGGCAAGAGATAATAATTATAAAATAGCAATAGTAATATCTGGAAGATCAAACTTATTATTAAAACAAACAACTGAAAGATTAAAAAAGGATTTAGAGGATTTAGATGAATCATTAATTTCGGTAAATCCGAGAGTATATGACAAAGGAGATCTCTCAAAAATTTTATATAGAAGACTAAAAAGAAATAAAAATAAAAATAAACTCTACATAATTCCTGTATTAAAACACCAAGGGCATTTAAGAAAAATAAAAAAATATTTGACTGATTTTCACGTTCAAAATTATTTAAAGACTAGCTCAGTTTTAATATTTGATGATGAAGCTGACCAAGCGTCTTTAAACACATATGCAAGATCTAACTCCAAGAAAGATCAACAAAATGAAAGTGCAATATTTAGCTCAATTAAGGAATTAAGAGAATCTCTTCCTAATCATACATATCTACAATACACAGCAACTCCACAAGCAAATTTACTAATTGATACTATGTCATTATTGTCACCTGACTGGCATGTTTTATTAGAGCCAGGTTCAAAATACACAGGTGGAAATGAATTTTTTGAAGTAGAAGATCTAATTGTAAGACATATACCTAGGGAGGGATCTTTTCCTGATACATTAGACGATTTAACTAAACCTCCAAAATCACTTAGAACTTCTATCTATGAATTCTTAATTCTCTCTGCTTTTATGTCTGGTGTCGGAAAAAACGAAAAAATTAATAAAGGAAGAGCTAGTATGTTAATCCATCCGACATGGAGAGTTAATGAATCAATTGAAAAAGGAACAAAGGGGATAAAAACATTTAAAGATTGGACTTTAAGTATTCTTGAATCTTTTAATAAAGATATTGAAAATGAAGACTTCACTGGCATTTTTGATGAATCATACAATAAATTAAAATTTGAATTTGAAAAAGATAAACAAGTTTATTTTCCTGATATAGAAAAAATAGGTGATTTTATTGGTGATGAAATAATACTTGATCTTTTGGATTCTGTGCGGGAAGTAACTGGAAGTCAATCAGAATTAAAAGAAGGATTCCCTTGGACTTCAAGTAAATATCATATTTTAATAGGGGGACAATTATTGGACAGAGGTTTTACTGTAGAAAATCTTATAGTTACATATATGCCTAGAGATACCAAAGGGAAAAATCAAGCTGATACCATTGAGCAAAGATGTAGATTTTATGGGTACAGAAAAAATTACTTAAAGTTTTGCAGAGTTTATCTTACAAAGGGTATGAAACAAGACTATATAGATTACAACCAACACGAAAATGAAATATTAAACTATTTAACCAAGTTTACTTTAACTGATTTTTTCATTAATAATCAAAGACTTCAGTTACCATCATCATTAAGTGTAACAAATAAGTCCAGACTTAATAAGAACCTAAAAAGAACTAAAATAAGTGGTCATTTTAGAATTGAACCACAAATCAAATTTATTAATTCGAATAATAATATTTTATTTGAAATCATAAATAATAATCAAATAGATTGGATTGACTATAAACCTAGAATTGAACAATACAGGGAATCAGGGAACAATAGTCATAAAATAGCTAAAGTAGGATCTGATTTATTTTTTGATCTTATAAGAAATTTCAAAACAGATAATCAATTAGATACTGCTTCATTAGGTTCTATTAAAAGACACATTGATTACATAAAGGACAGTATAGATAATATTTGGCTAGTAAATATTGCTCCAAATTATCCTAGAAAAAGGGCTATTAAATTTAGAGGAAATTCACAAGACCATATCCGTGTAAATGAGATATTTACTGGTGGGCACAAGACTAAAGAGGGAATTATTTACAAGGATTCTGATATTATAATTAACCAAAATTGGAGTGCAACAAAAAAAGTTGAATATAAAAATGAGATTATACTTCAAATACATAGAATTTATCCAAATGATAAGTCAGATCAAGGCATAGATCTAGGCGAGAAGTTTTATTTGCCAAATATTTATTTCCCGCCTGAGATGTCTTCAGAATATATTTATACTACTGATTTCTCATGAAACTAGAAAGCCTTTTAGAAAAAATTATTGAAACGCCAGAGGAAAAAACTCTTCAGGTCAATCAGATTGATGGATATAACAACTATAGTATTGGTATAGATTCAAATAATAACATCTCATTTCTTATATCATTTAGTGATTTATTTTCTGAGGATTATAAATCTCCATACAATGGTAATAATCTTTATATCAATTTTAACTTTACTGGAAAAGTAAAAGTAGGTGATGTGCTAAAAAACGAAAATTTCATTCTTCTTCAATTAAAGAATAACGATGAAAACTTTTCGAAGATATTTTTAAATATTTGTGAGACTATCATCTTAAAGCTTGGTGCTAATCCTACATATGTCAATTCTCGAGATTATATTTTTTCCTTAAAAGATCTTTTCTTAAAGTTTAGTAAAAAACCAACAAAAACTGAAATAGGTCTTTGGGGAGAACTAGCAACAATATTCTTTTCAAATAACAGCGAGAGTCTTATAAATTCATGGCATGTAAGTGGAAAAGAGATTTTTGATTTCAATTTTGAAAAACTAAAAATTGAAGTAAAATCAACCAAAAAGTCAATAAGAATTCATAGTATTAAACATACTCAATTCATAAAACTCAAGAAAATTGATGGGATATATCTGTCATTCCTTTTACTAGAGACAGACAATGGAAAGTCATGTATAGAATTATTTAATTTAATTTCAGCTGATTTGAACTCTAACTCAAGGGAAATATTTACTGAAAAGCTAATCGAATGTGTAGGGAATAATTTAGACAGTTTTAATCATAGGTTTGATTTGAACTATGGTGAAGTAAACTTAGAACCCTATACTGCAAAAGTGATCGATTATATTAATGAGATCAATCTTAGCCCAAATATTAGTAATGTTAGCTATGATTTAAACTTTGAATCATATACTAGAATAGAGGATGAAGATAATAATGTTGAACTTTTTAGTTTATTTCCTCAATTAATTCATTGAATTGATTTCTTATTATTCTAGGATTTGTTTTAGGATTATTATTTAATACAATCTTCTTATAATTTTCAAATGCTGAAAACATATTGGTTTTAGACAAATTTAAAACTTCCTGATATGGATCTTCTTTTGACTTTTTTGTTGTTTCAAAAGAGGTTTCATTAATAGAAATATTTTCTTTTTTTATTTTCCATAATATTTTAACTGGAGTTGTATCCTCAATATTAAAGCACTCTCCCTTTCCATTATATTTCCATTTATTGTCCCCTTCATTTTCTTTAGTGAAAATGTAGGGATGAGAATTTGATATTTTAACTATTGACTCCCAATGGATTTTTGAACCATATTTAGCTTCCCAATTTAGATTTCTATTTGCATCAAAAGAATTTGAATAATCAAAATTTTGACCATCATAGCCCTTGCCTTCAATATTAATGTTACAAAAGATGAACCATTTGTTATCATGTTCACAGTATCCATTATTCCATTTTCCACCCTGTTGCATGTTGGAAACATTCAAATATTTATAAAGATCTTTTTTAGTATAAAAATTATTTACAATTATTTCATTTGATTTACTTTCAATTTCAGAAGTAAATTTTTCTTTTTGAAATTCCTTCTTATAGTCTAAATCTATTATTTGATATAGACTTTCTAATTGCAAATTAATCTCTTTTAATTCTAAATTTTTTTGTGTCCAAATCTCAAATTTTTCTAGAGCGTTTTCGATAATTTCATCTAATCTATTTGAGTCAATTAAAATATTTAAAAATCCAATTAACGTATAAATATTATAGTCATTATTTAAAACTGAATTAATGGCATCTAGTTTTATTAGCTTTCTAAAATTAATAATCTTTAATAGTTCTTCAAACTTGTTTTTTATTGAATATTGCCAAAATCTTTTGTTAATATATTCTGTATTATGTTCATTTTCCTTAATTTTTTCTTTAATAAAATCTATTTCGTTTTCCTTAACTACATCATCTAACCAAACCATTTCGAAAATTTCATCATAGTATGGATTTTTTGAATAAATATATTTTGAAATATCATCTAACAATTTTTCTCCTACTTCATATTCTATAAGTTTTTGTCTTAAAAAAGTTTCTTCATTTTTTGTAATTATATTATCTCTTAAAACGATTCTAATTAAGTTTTTGATTTTTGAATCCAAATCTTCTATAGAATAATAATTTTCAGTTTGTTTTTTAAAAAATAATTGTTTTACATCCTTTAAATTTTGAATTTTTGTCAATAAATCAAAACTTACATTTTTTGAAATATTTTGAAAACCTTTAATTAATTTATTACTTTCAAAAACTGCTTTATTTATTGAACTTTTTTTAAGCCTTATTCCATACTCTCGATGAATAAGTTTTTGAATAGTAGAAAGATCATAACCTTTTGAGATAAACTCTTCTATTCGTGCTTTATATCTTTTCTTTAAATGCATAATTATTTTAAAGTTACAAACTCGATATATCAAGTTATAATTTTTTTGTTTAAACTTTAAGGCTAATTTAAATTGATGTAATTACATTTCACTAATTTTAATTATGCTTTTTAAAGTAATCAAATACAAGAACTACGGTCGTACCATGACAGGGGGTGAAGATGCTGATGATTGGAAGCATCTGTTTTACTGGTCCTTTTATGAGTTGAGCAATGGAAACATCATAAATCTACATTACACAGAAAATTGGGAAAAGGATAAATTTATAGACGATGACTATGATTATTCCTATACTAAGGACGAACTAAAAAATGGGGAAATCATATCGTATGAATTTGGGGATGCAAAAGCTGACGACGTAGACGCAATGTCAAATGAATTTTTTGATTGGTTTGAATCCCTTCCTCCTTATAGTGATATTAAAAACCCTACTCGTCCAAGTTTAGAAGAGGAAAAATGTATTAAAGCCTTTTTTGAAAAAAACATAAATAAAGATCAAAAAACAGATACAATTTATTTAAATGAATGATAAGGCCCGTTTAATAAAAGATATTATTGAATACTTAACTAATGTATTTAACGACCAAAAGATTGGTGCTATTAGCCAATACTTTTTTAAATCAATTGATCAGCTTAATGAAATTTTGAATGCCTATTTTGTACGTTTTAAAAATAAGGATGAACTAAATAAAGCTGTGAAATTTAATCTTGAAGAGTTAAAAAAACTCTCTTTTCAAAGAGGTGAAAATAATATTGAAATTGTAAGGGATGAAGATATTGACAACACACCTGACCACTCGATTGAGTGGCATAATGATTATTCACATATAATTCATTCTCATTTGATTAAGGTTTTTGAGGAAAGAATAGGGGTTAAAAAAGCAGAGGTTAAAAAAAGAATAACATTTACTAAAAATAAAGTATATGAAGTTGTTAAAGCTTTAAATCTTAAGATTGATTTTTTAAAAGATGACTGTTTGCCTAAAGAGTTTGTAGATGTTCTAACAGGAAAGTTAGACATGAATATTCATTTAAATATTGATAATAGATCTTTCCATTATATACTAACTAAACTAAAGGAGTATTTCTTGAGTTTTTCAATAACATCGGTGGCCAATACAAATAAGATCTATAGCTCTAAAGGGACACTCCTTAAAGTAAAAAACTTAAATAATTCAAAGTCTAACAATCCTAAACACAAGGATGCAATTGATGAGGTTTTTAAAAATTTTCAATAAAAACATTGGTTTTTTCCCAACCGTACCCAATTTTCCCAACTTTAACTTTTTCAACCAAATAATCTTTGTCTATAATTTAAAAATTAAGACATGAATAAAAATCAGATTATTTTCGATGTTCTATCAAAAGAAGAGCTCGGAGACCTCATCGGGAAATCCCTAGAAGAAGTCATAAAAAACAATCCATTTAATTGTCCGCCAGATCAGGAGCTTCTAACAAGAGGGGAAGCCTGTAAACTTTTGAAGGTAGATTCGAGCACACTCTGGAGGTGGACAAATAAAGGCAGTATCATCGCTTATGGTATTGGCAGTCGAAGGTTCTATAAGAAAGGGGAATTACTAGAATCATTAATAAAACTAGACTAGATGAGAGATGATGATTTACTAGTAGAAAACAGCTCAAATAGTTTAAGTCCTTTTGAGTGGAAGGGCTTCAAGCATATAAAGAGAGATTATAATTTGTATAGACAAGAGGATATTGATAATGCAATCATAGAACTTTAAAATCGTGAGCGACCATAATAAAGTCGTTCAGATAACAAATTATAAAGTAAGTGTAACGCACCATTCTGAAAACTTCAAATTGGCGCTAGATACTCTTTATTTTAGTGAGATTTATAATTTTTATAGTAACACTAAAAAGGGGGGCAAACCCATAAAGCAACACCTTACTTTAAATGGTTTATTAAAACGGTTAAATACTATACAAGAAAACTCTCCTAAAAAAGACTCTATTGCAATACTTAAAGGTCTTTATAAAGACGGTACAAGTGGCGAATATTGTTATGAGGATAGTCCTTTTCTCTTTTTTGATATCGACGTAAAAAAAGATGAGAATCCACAGCTATTGGATTCTTATAAGAATGCTGAGGTTTTTGAGAAACTTCAAGATATTGCGGTTATGGTATGGCGTTCTAATAGTGGAAAGGGTATAGCAGGGGTATTATACGTTCCTCAATTAACAGAAATTAAGAATTACGAAACAAAAAAGCACCGTGAAATTGGAAAAGAATTATGCTACTATATTAAAACTTCCTTAAATGTAAATGCAGATTTTGATAATGCGCAAAACAAATATCGTCAAGTACGTTACTTAGCAAAACAAAAGAATCATAGATCCATTAACAAAAACCCTTATACGTTTTGTTATGATTTAACTGAGAAAGCTAAAACATCGCAAACTGGAGTTAAACAATATCGCTACGATGATAATAGAGCTATTTCTGGCTCTATAGAATATCAATTTAATATTGACAATAATATACACGCTTCATTATTAGATAATGGGTTTACTCAAAAATCAACAGACCGATATCACCACCCTAGCACCACCAGCAGTAGCACCGGAGTGACCCGAGACAATATCTTCTTTAATCACAGTAATAGTTTTTCCAAATACGCAGTATTTACTCCCTTTCGGCTCTATTTAACCATAAGCTATCAAGGCGATCATAAGAGGTTTTTAGGGGACTTAAAAGCGAAGGGATATAATATTGAGCAGCCACAAAAAAAAGACTTTAAAGAAGCTAAAATAATGCTGCTACCAAAGGCAGAGAATAGGGAGCAACAAATCTTCTCTGCCTGTTATAATTTGCAAAATGCGCACTATAAATCAAAGATTAAATTTGCAAATGATAATGCTAAAGATGAAACTGAAAAACC
>Ga0307986_10002894_pt1 | contig 12112 bp, 11 predicted proteins | sample EllFjometageno82_FD_203170 | JGI IMG/M metagenome (GOLD analysis project Ga0307986, IMG submission 203170) | Marine microbial communities from Ellis Fjord, Antarctic Ocean - #82 | ecosystem: Environmental > Aquatic > Marine > Unclassified | place: Southern Ocean | collected 2014-10-09
TACATAGTCATCATTAGAGGTATGGCTGGAAACATTAGGGCTGCAACTGTATAATCTATATCCATATCGAATCAAATTGATTATGTAGATAGTGTTTGATATTTACAAGTAATTATTCGCTAATGTCTCATTTAAAAATATTTATAAATCTTGCGCGTTTGAATAAGCCTATTGGCATCATGCTCCTTTTTTGGCCCTGTACCTGGGGTCTCGCTTACGCCTACAGTATAGAACAAAATCTAAATCAATTTTTATATTATTTTTTTTTATTTTTTTTAGGTTCCTTATTAATGAGAAGTGCAGGATGTATTGTTAATGACATTGTTGACAGGGATATAGATAAAAAAGTTCAGAGGACAAAAAATAGACCCCTTGCCTGTGGTTTAATTTCTGTAAAATTGGCCTTGTCTTACGTTGGCATTCTTTGTTTTGTAGCTTTTTTAATTTTAATTCAGTTTAATGAAATAACAATTATTTTGGGTATCGCTTCTATGGCGTTGGCATTCTCTTATCCGTTCATGAAAAGAATAACTTATTGGCCTCAACTCTTCTTAGGTCTAACTTTTAATTGGGGTATCGTTATGGCCTGGACAGCTATGACTAACAGTATTTCTATTGAAATAACTGTACTCTATCTAGCGGCCATATTTTGGACATTAGGCTACGACACTATATATGGAATTCAAGATATTGCAGATGATGAAATAATTGGAGTAAAGTCAACGTCTATTAAGTTTAAGAAAAATATAAAATTATTTGTTTTTTGTTGTTATTTTTTAAGTTCCTTTTTAATAGTTAATTTATTTTATAATGAGTTTGGTTTAAATAATTTTACACTTTTAACTATATTCTTTATTTTAAGTTTAATGTATCAAGTAGTAAAATTTAAAACAAATAGTCCAAAAAAATGTCTATCGGCTTTTAAGCTAAATAATTTTTCTGGTATTTTTTTGTTTTTAGGAATTTTTTTAATTGATTAGTAAAATATGAAACTAGATGAACTTATAATTATACTTAAACGTCTATATCGCGAGTATGTTAATAAACATTTAAAAAGAATAATGATAGCTTTAATTCTATCATTAATTGTAGCAGCTAGCACTTCTGCAACTGCTTACCTTTTAGACCCAGCTGTAAAAAAAATTTTTATAGATAAGGATAAAACTCTAGCTTGGCTCATACCAATCTTTATTATTCTTGCTTTTTCTTCAAAAGGTATTTCTCTTTATTTTGCAAGAATAAATATAATTAAAGTTGGTAATAAAATTGCTGGAGAACTACAAAGACAAGTTGCCAGTACTGTACTAAGCTCCGATATTCAGACTTTAGAGAACCGACACTCTGGAAAATACATATCAAACATTATGTTTGACTGTGGTGCAGTCTCAAATCTTGTGAGTACCGGTGTTCTCAATATAATGAAAGATAGTTTTTCTTTAATTGGTTTGATTAGCTTGATGTTTTATCAAAATTGGAAATTGGCATCGTTTGCTATAATCATGATGCCACTGGCAGCATTCTGTGCAAAAAGTCTTGGCAAAAGAATAGGTAAGGTTCAAGGAGAAGCTAGTGAGGTAGCTGGTAATTTAACCACTTTTCTTTCTGAGATTCTCAAATCAGCAAAAATGATCAGAATTTACCAACAGGAAAAAAATGAAAATAAAAATGCTAAAAATGTTATCGATAACTTAGTTGAAAAAAATATAAAGATTGCAAGCGTAATGATTAGGGCAACACCTATTATGGAAACCTTAACTGGATTTATGATAGCTGGATTTATTTTTTACTCTGGAAGATTGATAAGTGCCGGAGAGTTAGAAATAAATAACTTCTTTTCTTTTTTGGCTGCTATGATGCTTGCCTACCAACCTATTAGGTCTCTCGCTACGATTAACATGATGGTTTATCAAGGCTGTGCTGCTTCTAGCCGAATTTTCAAAGTGCTTGATGCACCTATTGAAACTAAGAATGACATAAGCTTACCTAATATAGAAATAGAAAAATGTAATATAAAATTTAAAAATGTAAGCTTTCGTTATTTAAATACAAATGAAAAAGCAATCAAAGAAATAAATTTAGAAATAAAAGGTGGTTCAATGACTGCTTTCGTTGGTCATAGTGGGGCAGGGAAAAGTACAATCATAAATTTATTGCCAAGATTTTATGAACCGCAAGAAGGACAAATTTTTATAGACGATCAAAATATTCAAAAAATTACACTAGATTCTCTCAGAAAAAATATTTCTTTAGTTAGTCAAGATGTAATTTTGTTTGATGACACTATTAAAGCAAACGTTGCTTATGCAGACATGAATGCTACTCAGGATGAAATAGTTAGAGCATGCAAGTTTGCTGCTGCAGATGAATTTATAAATAAACTTCCAAATGGATACGAAACTGTCACCGGGGAAAATGGTGTGAGGTTATCAGGTGGTCAAAAACAAAGGATATCTATTGCTCGAGCTATTCTAAAAAGATCCCCTGTCATTCTTCTTGATGAAGCAACTTCGTCTTTAGATGCGGAATCAGAAGAAATAGTGCAAAATGCGATTTCTAATTTAACTAAAAATAAAACAACATTAGTTATAGCCCATAGGCTATCTACTATTCACAGTGCAGATAAAATTTTTGTTTTAAAAAGTGGCTCGATTATTGAATCGGGAAATCATGAATATTTAATAAAAAATTCTAAAGAATATAAGTCTTTGTATGAGAAACAGTTAAAATAAATTGATGTTACATATTTATAGATATTTAACTTTTTTATTGTTTCCAGCTTTTGTCATTTTAATTTACCTAAGATCAATTTTTAACAAAGAAGACCAAGTAAGATATAAAGAAAAAATTTTTTCATCATCTTTCAGGGTTAATAGGAATACTAAAAAAAAATTGTTTTGGTTTCATGCTGCTAGCATAGGAGAGGTAATGAGCATCCTAACGCTGATTCAGGAAATAAATATTTCGAATAAAAATATAGATTTTTTAATAACCAGCGTAACCTTAAGTTCTGCAAGATTGTTGGATGAAAAATTAGTTCAATATAAGAATATCACTCATCGTTTTTTTCCTCTTGATACAGAAATTTTAGCAAATAATTTTCTAACACTATGGAAGCCTGACTTAATTTTTTTCGTAGAATCTGAAATTTGGCCTAATTTTTTATTTAAAATTAAAGAAAAAAAAATTCCTTTAATCTTGATTAATGGAAGAATAACAAAAAAAACTTTTAATAAATGGGAAATTATATCCAGTTTTGCAAAAAGAGTTTTTGAAAATTTTGACTTGTGTCTTGCTGCTAGTGAAGCCTCAAGAGATAATCTAGAAAAACTTTATGTAAAAAATTTGAAATATATTGGTAATCTAAAGTTTTCTTCTAAAAAAAATATAGAAAACTTAAACACGAGTAATATAAAAATATTAAATAATTTTAAAACATGGTGTGCCGTAAGCACTCATGAAGGTGAAGAATCTTTAATTATAAAAACTCACTTAGAGATTAAAAAAAAATACAATAACACCTTGACTATTATTATACCTAGACATATTCACCGAGTTTCAAGCATAAAAAATTTATCAAACGAATTTAATTTAAATGCTCAAATTCTGAACAAGGATGATACAATAAATGCCTCTACAGAAATTTTAATAATTAATTCTTTCGGTACCCTCTTCAAATATTTTAATTACTGTAAAAATATTTTTATTGGTAAGTCATTTTTAAAAAAACTAGCACAAGTTGGTGGTCAGAATCCAATTGAAGCAGCAAAACTTGGTTGTAAAATATTTCATGGACCTTATGTCTATAATTTTCAAGAAATTTACAAATTATTAAACTCTTATGGTATTTCTGAGCAGGTGGATAATGAAATTGAATTATCTAATAAGATAATAAAAAATTTCCAAAATCCCAATACAACAAACAGGCAACAAATAGAATTATTAAGTATTTACGGTGAAAAAATATTAAAACAAACAGTCACTGAATTAGATAAATTTATTAGATAACATATGAAATTATTTAAACCAAAATTTTGGAGTAGAAAAAATAGTTTAATATCCTCTTTTTTGCTTCCGGTGTCTTTTCTTTTGCAATTATTAATAATCTTAAAAAATAAGTTTTGTAAAAAAGAAAAATTTTCAATTCCAGTCATCTGTGTAGGTAATATATATTTGGGTGGTACAGGAAAGACCCCTTTGTCTATTGAAATTGTTAAAATATTAAAAAAGATAAAAAAAAGGGGAGCTATAATTAAAAAGTTCTACAAGGAACATGCTGATGAATTTAAATTAATTATCTCAAGTGAAGTTCAATTATTTACAAATCCATCACGTTCTTTGGCAATTAAAGAAGCAGAAGCCAATAAGGTTGACTGTGTGGTATTAGACGATGGTTTACAAGATTATTCTATTGTTAAAGATTTGAATATTGTCTGCTTTAACGAAGAACAGTTAATAGGAAATGGCAGAACCTTACCCTCTGGTCCACTTAGAGAACCTTTTTCCTCCCTTAAAAATAGTCAGATAATTGTAATTAATGGCAACAAAAATCTGGACTTTGAAGATGAAATTAAAAAAGTTTCAAACAACGCTAGTATTTATTATTCTAGATATTTGCCAATTAACTTAGATAAATTTATAAACCACAATTTATTAGCTTTTGCCGGCATTGGAAATAATGAAAATTTTTTTAAATTACTACAAAGAAATAATTTAAAAATAACAAAAAAAATTTTTTTTCCTGATCATTATAATTATTCATTAAAAGATTTAAATGAACTAATTGATTTATCTTTAAAAAATAATTTAAAACTTATAACAACCAAAAAAGATTTTTTTAGAATTAATCATTATGATTTAAATCAGTTTCATTATTTAGACATAAAACTTGTAATAAATAATCAAGATAAATTTGAAAAAGAAATAATTACATGCTTATAATAAAAACTATTAAATATTTTTTTCAAGCAATTATCATTTATTTATTTTTTATTATAATAAAAATTATTGGTTTAAAATTAAGTAGAAATTTTTTTTCTTATTTTTTTAATAAAGTTGGTCCACTAATAAAATCAGAACAAATAATTAATGACAATCTGCAGAAGTTTATAGGTACCTATAGTGAGGATATTAAGCAAAATACTAAATTTAAGATGTGGTCTAACTACGGTAAAGTTTTTGTTGAATATTTATTTTTAAGTAAATTTAGAAATAATAATTCTCATATTGTGATTAAAGGTGAAAAAATCTTAGAAAAAATTATTAAAAAGAATAAACCTGTAATTTTTATATCAGGTCATTTTGCAAATTTTGAACTCATGTCTATGGAGTTAACAAAAAGAAAATTAAATTTAGCTACTATTTATAGACCTCTAAATAATTTTTTTATAAATCCGTTCATGGAATATCTCAGAAGAAAATACGTATGTCGAAATCAAATTAAAAAAGGTCTTTCCGGTGTCAAGGATTCTATAAATTTTATAAAAAACAATTACAGTATTGCCCTAATGATAGATCAACGTGTTAGTGAGGGCAAAAAATTACCATTTTTTGAACATATGGCTCTAACAACTACACTGCCTTCCCAGTTAGCAGTCAAATTCAATTTAGATATTGTACCTATATACATAAATAGAAAAGATAACGACAATTTTGAAATGGAAATTTACGAACCAATAAAAATTGTGAATAAAGAAAATGCCGAAACCACAAAGCTAGATTTCTCAATAAAGCTAAATAAAATCATAGAACAAATGATTTCTAAAGATCCTGGTCAATGGATCTGGACTCATAATCGTTGGAAATAATTATTATAATTTTTTTTGTTCGTATTTTATTTTTACCTCAACTGGAGAGTAATAAGCTTCTTGCAATTCAACATTCCAATAATTTAATTTTTCTAGTGGGATTAACTTTTTTGAAACAGCACAAATTACATGGTCACCCTCTTCTATAATATCAAAATTATTTGGTTTATACTTAAGAAATGCTTTTTTTTTGTTCATATGTTTAAATAGTATATATAATATATTTTTTCATATGAATATTGCTTTAATAGGTAGCGGGGGACGAGAACATGCACTTTGTCAAAAAATCTACGATTCCAATAAAAAAAATACGATTTATTGTATACCAGGGAATGCTGGTACCGGTGAGATTGCAATAAATATAAATATAGATTTTTTAAATTTTAAAAAATTATTATCAACTATTAGACTTTACAAAATACAATTAGTGATTGTTGGTCCTGAATTGCCACTAGTTAAAGGAATAGTGGATTTTTTAATAAAAAATAAAATCAAAGTTTTTGGACCAAATAAATACGCATCGCAACTAGAAGGCTCTAAGGCTTTCATGAAGTCTTTGTGTAAAAAATACAAAATTCCAACTGCTAAATTCAAAATTTGCAAAAACAAAAATGATGTAAAAAAATTTTTAGCTCAAACTAATATGCCTATTGTTGTGAAGGCAGATGGGCTAGCATCTGGAAAAGGTGTTGTTATATGCAATTCAAAACAAAGTGTTGAAAAATTTAGTAATGAAATTTTTTTAGGTAAATTTAAAAGTTCAAAAAAATTAATTCTTGAAGAGTTTTTAGAAGGAGAAGAAGCCAGTTACTTCTTAATTGTAGATAAAAAAACATTTTCATTTATGGGTTCTGCTCAGGATCATAAGTGTGTTGGTGAAAATGAAACTGGATTAAACACTGGTGGTATGGGGGCCTATTCACCAGCTCCAATAATAAATAAAAATTTAGAAAAAAAAATTTTAAATAAAATTGTAAAACCTACACTTAGAGCTCTTAAGTCAAAAAATATGAGTTATACTGGATTTTTGTACGTTGGACTTATGATTAAAAATAATGAGCCTTATTTAATAGAATATAATATTAGAATGGGTGATCCTGAGTGCCAGGTAATTATGCCTAGGCTTAAAACAGACCTAGTCAAATTATTAGATGCTGCTGTCAACAATAGGCTTAGTAAAATTAAAATTAAATGGATTAAAGATAAATGTATGACAATTGTTCTTTGCGCAAAAGGATATCCTAAAAAATATACAAATGATAAAAAGATAGATTTGCTGAAAGTTGTGCTTAAAAAAAAATCTTATATATTTCACGCCGGAACTAAATTAAAAAATAATTTATTATTTTCAAACAGCGGTAGAGTATTAAATATAGTTGTTGCAGGTAATTCCTTTGCTAAAATAAGAAGTGAGATATTTAAAATAATTAAACAAATTAATTGGAAATATGGTTTTTTTAGAAAAGATATTGGTTGGAGAGTAATTAAAACAAGATGAGAATTGTAAGTGGATTTTTGAAGGGAAAACCGATTGATTTTTTAAAGTCATCATCTACAAGACCTCTCAGAGACTTTGTAAAAGAAAGTGTTTTTAATGTCGTAAAACACTCCAACATAATAAATATGACTTTAGAAGATAACAATATACTAGACCTATATTCTGGTGTTGGGTCATTCGGTATTGAGTGTATTTCTAATGGAGCAAAAAAAACTTTTTTTGTAGAAAACAATGTTACGGCTCTTTCAGTTTTAAAAAAAAATTTGAAAGACTTAAAAATTCAAGACAAATGCACGATATTTGAAACTAATATAATGTCTTTTTTTAAAAGAATAAATAAAAAAATTAAATTTGAGATTATTTTTCTTGACCCGCCTTTTGCTGAAAATTTTTTTATACAAGATTTGAAAACTCTTAAAGATTCTAAAATTTATACCAAGAACCATATAGTTATTATTCATCGAGAAAAAAAATCTAAAGATGATCTAAAAGACATAATTGATGTTGTTTTGACTAAAACATACGGAAGATCAAGAATAATTTTTGGAAATTTTAACTCAAATATTTCTTAGTCAAAACCTTTACTTCTTCTACGCTTGGTTGGTTAAAAGGATTTATTCCAATTAACTTTCCGATGAGAACTGTCTCAAGCATGAAATAAGAAAATAATTTACCTAGGGTATCTTCTGTTTTATTTTCAATCTTAAATTCGCGATAAGAAATATTTTTCTTTTTTAATGACTTCAGTAAAGCATTTTTTTGAGCTTCTCTAACTGTTGATAATTCTTTATTTTCGGCAAAACTAAATTTTTTTCCAAAAATATTATTATTTATCTTCATTTTTTTTTTCAAATTTATACTAAATATATAAAATAGTTTATCTTTTGGCCCGTCTAAATATAGTTGTAACAAACTGTGATGATCCCTAGGTGCTGATGAGACAACAGGTAATATACCCGTTCCTTTCTTGCCTAAACTTTCTGCTATTAACTGTTGGCACCAATAAAGAAATTCATTTAATTCAGGTGCATAACTCACTAAAATTAAAGATGCAATTTTTTTAGATTTATAGATTTCTCCTAATTTAATAACACTATCGATTAATTCTTTTTTTTCTTTTGGTTTAAAAAAGTCTAATAAATTTTTTCTAAAATGATCTATTTTTAAACCCATAAAGTAAGCTGGAACCATTCCCACTTCTGACAATACGGAATATCTTCCACCAATATAATCCTTGTGATTTATATGTAAAATTTTTTTATTTAATGCAAAAATATTTAGTAAATTATTTTTTTTTTCTGTAATAATTATAGTATTTTTGTAATTAATTTTGTCCTTAAATAAATTACTGTTAATTAATGTTTCAAGAGTATTTCCAGATTTTGAAATAATAATAAAAAGACTTTTTTTTAAATTTATTTTTTTTTTTATTTGCTCTATCCTAATCTGATCTAAATTATTAAGAAATATAAATTTTTTTTTTATTTTTTCTTTTAAAAAAGAATAGATTGCTTGCGTACCTAATATAGACCCACCCATTCCTATAAGGATAACGGACTCATATTTTTTAAATTTTTTTAATTCAGATAGATTAAAATCTAAATCTAAATTTTTACTTAAGACGTGCAGTGTATCTTTTTTAATATCTAAAGTGCCAAAAACTTTTTTTAAAATATTGTTTAAGTTCTTTTTACTTTTTGAGTGTAAACTTTTATTATTAAAACTTTTAGTTATGCTATTTTTAAATAATATGTTTTTTTTCACTTTTTAATCTGGTTGAGAATAAATTCCTCAGCTGAGGAGGATTCAGATTTAGAAATACCGGGTTGTTCTTTGGAATTTCTTAATATTTTTTCAATATCATTTCGTTCATTTTTTTTTAAATTTTCAACTGAACCAGGCTCAGGTATAGTTTCGTAGTCAGGTGGTTGAGACAATGGATCTTTTTTCTGTATTAAAAATTCATCTGATGAACTAGTTTTTTCATTTCTTAAGGCTTTACCCGCTTCAGAAAAAGTAGAACAGCTATTTAAAGTTATAAATAAAAAACAAAATAAGGCTAAAAATTTTATAAATTTCATTTTTTATTTAATATTAGGTCTTTAAGAATAATTAAAATTATTCCGAACGTGATAAATATATCTGCAATATTAAAAGTAAACCAGTGAAAATCACCAATGTGAAAATCTATAAAATCGGGTACTGCAAAATAAAAAACTCTATCGTAAAAATTCCCAAGTGCGCCTCCTAAAATTAGAGAAAATAAAGCTTTATCTAAAGAGATTGCCCTACTAACGAGATAACTTAAAAAAACTATAACTGAAAAGATCAAAAAAGAAATTGCATGATAGTAAATGTTAGCATTTTGACTGAATAAACCAAAACTAATACCTGTGTTCCAAACAAGGTCGAAGTTTAGGTAGTCGTTAACAAAAATACTTCCTTTGCTATCTGCCTGTTTTTTTAAAATACTTATTTTAGATACTCTGTCTAAAAAAAAAATGGATGTAATGGTTACTAAAGAGAATAACGTTTCATTAGAAAAAAATTTGTTTCTACTATTTTTAGAAATATTCATTTTTTTTAATTTACTCCACAATGTTTTCTTTTGCATTTTTTATCCAATATTTTCCAACAAAGCGTACATTTTTTTCCTGAAGATTTTTTAACTTCTATTTTTATTTTATCTTCGTGTTTGTTTTTTATTTTTTCAACTTTTGAAGCAATAAAATATTCTTCTAGATCTAAGCCCTCTAAAAGATTAAATTCTCTCTCATTTACGTTAATAATGACATTTGCTTCTAAGCTAGAACCTATTTCCTTATTAGTTCTTTTCTCCTCAATGGCAATATTTACCTCTTGTTTAATTTGATAGAATTCTTTCCATTTTTTTGTTAATTCATTATCTTCCCATTTTTCAGGTATCTCAGGAAATAATGTCTCATGAATACTTTTTTCGTTTTTATTCAATAAATTGAATATTTCTTCAGTTGTAAAAACAAATATTGGTGCCAACCACTCAAGTAGGCACTCTAAAATTATATTTAATACGATAATGCAGTCTTTACGTTTTTTTGAATTTAAGTCATCACAATAAAGAACATCTTTTCTAATGTCAAAATAGAATGACGAAAGTTCTAATGAACAGAAATTTAAGAGCTCTTTGTAAAGTTTGTGAAAATTGTAATTTTTTAAATTTTCTTTTACAGCTTTATTTAAATGATACAATCTGCCTAAAATATATCTTTCTAATTCTGAAAAGGAATAAAGATCAATTTTTTTAAAATCTTGTTTTTCAAAATTATCCTGAATATTTCCCAATATAAACCTAAATGTGTTTCTAATTTTTCTGTATGATTCAGCGTGCTGTGATAAAATAGTATTATCTATTCTTAAATCTTCGGCATAATCTGATGAGGCGACCCAGGCCCTTAATATATCTGCTCCATAATCTTTTAAAATATCATCAGGTGAAATGACGTTTCCTGCAGATTTTGACATTTTCATTCCTTTGCCATCCACAACAAATCCATGTGATAAAATACTTTCATATGGTGCTCTACCTCTCGTACCGCAGGACTCTAACAGTGATGAATGAAACCATCCTCTATGTTGATCTGACCCCTCTAAATACATATCTGCTGGCCATTTAAGATCTTTTCTTTTTTCAAGTACGAAACTATGCGTGCACCCACTATCAAACCAAACCTCTACGATGTCAGTGAGTTTTTCATAATCATCTTTATTATATTCTTCACCTAGAAATCTTTTCGCATCATCAGTAAACCAACAATCTGAGCCTTCTTTTTCGTAAATATCGGCTATACGATCAATAACTTTTTGATCCTGAAGGGGTTTTTTTGTTTTTTTATTAATAAATATTGGCAATGGCACTCCCCAAGACCTTTGTCTAGAGACGCACCAATCAGGTCTACCTTCTATCATTGACAGTAATCGTTCTTTACCTTTAGGGGGGTAAAAAGTAGTTTCCCCTATAGCTTTTATAGCCTTGTTTCTTAACGAGTTTTTTTCCATTGAAATGAACCATTGTGGTGTTGCTCTGTAAATCAGTGGTGCTTTTGATCTCCAAGAATGTGGGTAACTATGCTGAAGTTTATCATTTTTTAATAATTTTTTTAATTCTTTTAATTTATCAATAACTATTGGGTCAGCTTTAAAAACATGTGTCTTAGAAAAAAAAGGTATTTCATTAGTATAGTATCCTGAATTATCTACTGTGTATTTTGAGGGTATATTATGCTTAAGGCATAAATTAAAATCATCAGGCCCGTGACTTGGGGCACAATGAACTATACCAGTTCCCTGTTCTAAAGTTACAAATCTTGCATCAAGCATAGGAACATCAAAATCAAAACCTAGAGAGTGAAATGGATGTGTGCATATAGTTCCTTCAAACTCGGCGCCATTAAAAGTTTTTAAAGTTTCAAATTTTTTTATTCCACAGGCTTTAACAACTGAGTCTAAAAGATTAGTTGCAACAATAATTTTTTTTTCTTCAAAATCCTCAAGATTATTAATTTCGACTAAAGAATATTCGATGCCACTATTAAAAGCTAAAGCTCTATTTGCTGGGATTGTCCAGGGTGTTGTCGTCCATATAATAATATTAGAATCTTTCAAAAAATCTTTTGGGGTTTTCTTGATTTTAAAAGCTGTAAATATAGTATTTGAAGTATGCTCTTCATATTCGACTTCAGCATCCGCTAGTGCTGTTTTTTCTACAGTTGACCAAAATACAGGCTTGAACCCTTGATATAAACTTCCGTCTATTAGAAATTTACCAAGCTCT
>Ga0307986_10002895_pt1 | contig 12111 bp, 14 predicted proteins | sample EllFjometageno82_FD_203170 | JGI IMG/M metagenome (GOLD analysis project Ga0307986, IMG submission 203170) | Marine microbial communities from Ellis Fjord, Antarctic Ocean - #82 | ecosystem: Environmental > Aquatic > Marine > Unclassified | place: Southern Ocean | collected 2014-10-09
GAAAGCCTTTCATTAGGTTATGAAGTTATCGATGAAACACAAGAAGCTCAGAGTGATACATTAGCTGGTAATAGAGAAATTAACTCTATCACTGCTGCATACACTACTGGTGGAATGTCTGTTGCCGTTCAACAAACAGCTACTGATAACTATGCAATGGCTAACACTGCTGCTACAGAAAAAGATATCGAGAATACTCAAATCACGTTATCTTTTGCGTTTTAATTATTTAAAACAGTAAATTTAAAAACCAGCCTATTTAATTTTAGGCTGGTTTTTTTTTAACCAAGATATTGAAGCAAAACCAATACTATTTGTAAGTTTTATCTTTTTAAAATTAGAGTTATTAATACCCCCTAGGGCAATTACAGAAATATTAGATCCCAGACCTATTAAATTAAATCTACAAATATCCAAAAAAAAATTACTTTTTTTATTTTTAAAAAGTGGAGAAATAAAAACCTCTTCACAACCTTGAAGTTTTTTTGTCAATAACTCATGCTTATTGTGAGCAGACCCAACTAATTTAAAGTTATTTTTCTTGCTAAAATTTTTATATTTTAGAAGATTATTAAAAGCAGGTATGTACAAACCATCCAAATTTAGTTTTAATGCAAGTTTGAGGTCATTGGATAGAAGAAGTTTTCTATCATTTTGTTTACAGAATTGTTTTATCTTTAGGATAATTAATTCTTTTTCCTGGGGTTTTTGATCATAATTTCTGAATATTAGGGTTATTTTTTTATCTAAATTTAAAATTTCATTTCTGTCAAAATCTGCAATAAAATAATAAACATTAATATAATGATACATAATAGTGTTAACAATTTAATCGCAATTAAAAAAGAAATACAGTTAAAAAATAATGTGGAAATTATTGCTGTTTCTAAAACATTTCCAATTGATAATATATGGCCATTAATCTCTTATGGACATGAACATTTTGGTGAAAATAAAGTTCAAGAAGCCGTAGATAAGTGGGCAAATATCAAGGTTCAAAATAAAAATATTAAACTTCATTTAATTGGTAGGCTTCAAACTAATAAAGTTAAGCATGCAGTTGGAGTTTTTGACTATATACATTCATTAGATAATGAAAAACTTGCAAGTAAAATTGCTGAAGAACAGCTTAAAATAGGAAAAAAACTTAAAATTTTTATACAAATAAATATTGGTAACGAAGATCAAAAGTCGGGAATTAAAAAGAAGGAAGTATTTGCATTTTACAAATATTGTAAAAATTTAAATTTAAATATAATAGGCACTATGTGCATACCACCACAAGAAGGCAACCCTCAAAACCATTTTATGGAAATGAATAGTATTAATAAAGAGTTAAATTTATCAGATTTAAGCATGGGTATGTCGGAAGATTATTTAATTGCCGCAAAAAATAATTCAACATTTCTCAGAATTGGATCTAAAATATTTGGTAAAAGGGGTTAGCCAATTTTTATTTTTGTTTTATTATTGATTAGTTTTAATAATATTTCAAAATCTTTTCTACATAAAGCTATGCATCCAGAAGTTGCTTTATAATCATCAGTCAAATGTATAAAAATAGCACTACCCTTAAATGGAGTTCTTTTGTCATTATGACTAAGTGTAATCAGATAATCATATTTATTATCATTTCTAAAAAAAACCTCTTTATTATCTTTATTCAAAGATTTTATTTCTTTATTATATTTTTGATGATTTGAATCATCACACCAAGCCATATCTATCGTGATAATTTTTTTTGTTATCTTGCAACACGGAGAACCAACCCTATCTTTACGATAATATAATTTTTTTAATCTAAAAACTCCTTTTGGCGTTGAATAATCTCCCTCTATCTTATTAGAATTTAGACCATTTTTGCCAATGCAACACTTAAGTTTAAAGTCATCAATTATAAGGGTGTTTTTATTCTTTACATGAATTATCATGGGTTTTATTAAAATGACTAAGCAATGTATCTTTATTATTAATTATAATTCACTATATGAAATCCTAGATGAGATTAAAGAAAATTTACCTTTTAAAATTATTAGATATGATAATAAAGAGAAATTTAACCAAGATAATAATGTTGATAAAAAAAATTCTTTAATAATTTTAGAAACACAGCAAAAAATACCATCAATTATAAATTTTAATAAAATAAATTTTCTTGATTTAACAAATTTACCCTTATCAATTTACAAACTTATAGAAATTATCAATATTCATTTAATCAAAATAAAGTTTAACTACAAATCTAAAGTTATCATCAACGGTTATGAATTAGACCTAAACTCTAAAACTATAACAAATAATGATATAATATTAAAATTAACAGAAAAAGAAATTGAAGTTATCTTTTATTTAAATGAAAATAAAACCAAGCATGGAGTTCTAGATTTACAAAATAATATTTGGGGTTATTCATCTGATATAGAAACCCACACAGTTGAAACTCATATTTATAGACTGAGAAAAAAAATAAATGATAAATTTAATGATACTAATTTCATTTTAAGCCACAAAAATGGTTACTTCATTGATCAAAATAAGGACTAATTTAATCTTGCTCCAATTTTTTGTATTATTATAGAAGACATTTCGGTTCCCTTATCAAGGCTTTCTTGAGTGGAAAAATTATTTATATAACCATGAAGAAAACCAGCTGCAAACATATCACCAGCACCAGTTAAATCTAATATTTTTAAATTCTTTTTACTATCGCATACAAAAACTTTATCTTTCATAATAGCAACACTTCCAAGTTCTCCACGAGTAATGACTAAAGATTTTTTTAGTTGTTTTCCAAATACAACCACCTCTTCAAAGTTTTTTGCATTTATTAAAGATTTAATTTCTTGTTCGTTAGCAAAAACAATATCTAATTTATTTCTGACTAGATCTAAAAAACTTTCTTTATGTCTTTCTACACAAAATTGATCAGATAACGACATCGCTGTTTTATTTGCAAGTAGCATTGCCTTGTTAAATGCTGATTTTGGTTCTCCTTCATCCCATAAATATCCCTCAAGGAATACCATTTCACTTTGTTTAACAGCCTCCTCATTAATATCACTTTCATTAATTTTCCCTGCTATACCTAAAAATGTTACCATTGTTCTTTCTGCATCAGGAGTAATCAAGATTAAGCATGTCCCGGTGGGTGAGATCTCTTCTTTTTTTTTGTAAAAATACTGTACTTCCTCTTTAATTAAGCCTTCCTCGTATTTTTGACCTAAATTATCTGCATTAATTTTTCCAATAAATCCAACATTATTCTTTAACTGGGATAACCCAACAATAGAATTCGCAACAGATCCACCAGATATTGTTTCCTTTATTTTGAGAGTAGATAGAAGTTTTTTAAACTCATTTTCATTAACTAATTTCATTGTACTTTTTGTTAATCCATTATCTATTAAGTGTTGATCTTCTACTTTGCATATAACGTCCACAATTGCATTTCCGATTCCTAGTATTTTCATATTAAGCTTTTTTTATGTTAATTGGATTTTTACGATCAGGATAACAAGTAGTACAAATTTTACAAGTCAAACCATAACATTCTCTAGCTTTACAAAACTCTCTGCCATAATAAATTATTTGCAAATGTAACTTGCTCCAATTTTTTTTAGGAAATAATCTTTTTAAATCTATTTCCGTTTGAACAACACTTTTACCACTTGTTAATCCCCATCTTTGAGCCAATCTGTGGATATGGGTATCGACTGCAAAGGCGGGTATGCCAAAACCTTGGGACATGACTACACTTGCTGTTTTATGTCCAACCCCAGGCAGTTTTTCTAGCTCTTCGAAGCTTTTAGGCACTCTACCTCCATGTTTTTCTAAAAGTTGCTTAGACATTAAATAAATGCTTTTTGCTTTAACACGAAAGATACCAATACTTTTAATTAATCTTTCAATTTTTATTCTTCCTAATTTAATAAAGTGTTCAGGTTTATTATATTTTGGATATATATTCTTAGTTACATTGTTAACATTTAGATCTGTACATTGTGCAGATAAAAGAACAGAAGTTAGAAGTGTAAATTTATTTCTATGTTTTAATGGGATAGGAGTAGTTGGATAAATTTTATTTAAAATTTTAAGTATTTTTTTTGATTTTTCTTTTTCATTCATTATTTAAAATTCAATAAATCTCTCATTGAATAAAGTCCAGGTTTTTTATTTATAAGCCATTTTGCAGCAGTTAAAGCACCATCTGAATAAAGAGCTCTATCAAATGCTTCATGATTTAGTTTTATAATTTCTTTTCCACTTGAGAATTTAACTTCATGCTCTCCTATAATTTCATCTTTTCTAATCGAATTAAAATTAATTTTTTTTCCATAAGGAAAAATTTTTTTATTTAAAAATTTTTTACCAATTAAATTATTAAGATTTTTATTTTTCCCTTTGGCAATACCCCTTCCAAGCATTAAAGCAGTTCCTGATGGATAGTCTTTTTTATGCCTGTGGTGAACCTCAAACACTTTACTTAAATATTTTTCTCCAAGAGATGCTGAAGCAATTTCAGTTAAGTATATTAATAAATTAACACCTAGGCTCATATTGCCTGCCTTCAATATTGGAATTTTTTTTGAATATTTCTTAATTAAATTTTCTTCTTTTTGAGTAAAACCAGTTGTTCCAATAACTACTCTTTTTTTTAGTTTTGATGCTATTTTGAGAATTTCAAGAGTACATTTTGGAATTGTAAAATCTATAATTACATCTACTTTTTTAAATGCCTGATCTGTATTTAAATTAAGATTAATATTAGATATTTTTTTATTGGTAGGTTTATTTTCTGTGAGAGCTACTAATTTAAAGTTTTTATTTGATTTAAAAGATTTAATAAGTTGTTGACCCATTCTTCCAAGGCAACCAGAAATTGCTATGTTAATTTTTTTCATTTAAGAAAATATTAAACCTTTTTAGTTAATTAGTCTTTTAATTTTTCCAAAAACTTTTAGCTTTTTGGAAAAACTTTTTAATACTAGGGTTTGACTTCTCATTCTCAATTTCTCTAAATTTTTCAAGCAATTCTCTTTGTGCTTTATTTAATGAAATTGGTACTTCGGTATTTACTTGTACATAAAGATCACCATTTCCACTTCCACGCATATAAGGCATTCCCTTACCCTTTAGTCTGAATTGTTTTCCACTTTGAGTTCCATCCGGTATTTTAATCTTTGCTCTTCCTCCATCAATTGTTGGTATCTCTATTGTAGTACCTAATGCCGCATCAGCTATAGAAATTGGAAACTCAAAAAATAAATTTTCATCTGATCTTTTAAATAGATCGTGAGAATGGACATTAATAAACAAATATAAATCTCCACTAGCTCCACCTTTGGTACCAGCCTCACCTTTGCCAGCTAATCTTATCCTCGTTCCATCATCAACGCCTTTTGGTATTGATACGGATATTTTTTTTGAAGCTTGCTTGTTACCCTGACCATTACAGTCTGTGCATGGGTGAGTAATTTCTTCACCAGTTCCTTGACATTGAGGGCAGGTCTGTTGAACAGTAAAAAACCCCTGATTAGATCTTACTTTGCCATTCCCGGCACAACCTGTGCATCTATCTGGAGTATGACCTGGTTTAGAGCCATCTCCCTTACAGGTATTACACTTTTCTGTCGTTGAAAATTTTATATCCTGTTTTTTCCCCTCATATGCTTCTCCAAGAGTAATTGATAAATCATATCTTAAATCAGAGCCTCTATTATTTGTATTTCTTCCTTTCGCTCTTCCACCACCACCAAAATCTCCAAAAAAGTCTTCAAAAATATCTGAAAAATCAGCTCCACCAAAGCCACCACTTTGTCTTCCACCACCACCCTCAAATGCAGCATGGCCAAAGTTATCATAATTTTGTTTTTTTTCTGCGTCAGAAAGAATACCGTATGCTTCACCAGCTTCTTTGAATTTATCTTCTGAAGCTTTATCGTCAGGGTTTTTATCGGGGTGATATTTTACTGCTAATTTTCTATAAGCAGATTTTAATTCTTCAGGGCTTGCATTCTTGCTAACACCCAAGATGTCATAAAAATCTCTTTTAGCCATAAGTTACTCTGAGATGATAGTTGTTTTAAGTCTTAAGCACTTTTTTCTTTATCTTTTTTTTTTTTATCCTCTTTTACTTCTTCTTTTACTTCTTCTTTTACTTCTTCAAAGTCAGCATCAACTACATTATCATCTTTTTTTTCTTCACCATTTTTAGGTGAGGCTTCTTTTTTTTCTTGAGATTTGTAAATCGCTTCGCCTAATTTCATAGAAGCCTGAACCAAAGTTTCTGTTTTTTTCTTAATATCTTCGACATCAGTTCCGTTAATTGCTTCTTTTAAGGCAGATGAAGCGTCTTCTATTGCTTTCTTGTCTGCATCTGAAACTTTAGCACCATGCTCTTTTAGATTTTTTTCTGTTGAATGAATTAAAGTATCAGCTTGATTTCTTGCATCTACTGATTCTCTTTTCTTTTTATCATCATCTTTGTTTGCTTCTGCATCTTTAACCATTTTTTCAATTTCTTCGTCACTTAAACCACCAGAAGCTTGAATTTGAATTTTTTGTTCTTTTCCAGTTCCTTTATCTTTTGCAGAAACACTAACAATTCCATTTGCATCAATATCAAAAGTTACTTCGATTTGAGGTATTCCTCTTGCCGCTGGTGCAATACCAACTAATTCAAAATTTCCTAACATTTTATTGTCAGAGGCCATTTCCCTTTCTCCCTGGAGGACTCTTATTGATACAGCTGGTTGATTATCATCTGCAGTAGAAAAAACTTGGCTTTTTTTTGTAGGGATTGTTGTATTTTTTTCAATTAATTTTGTTGAAACTCCACCTAGTGTTTCAATTCCAAGCGATAAAGGTGTTACGTCTAAAAGCAGAACATCTTTAACGTCTCCTTGAAGTACACCAGCTTGAATTGCAGCACCCATAGCAACAACCTCATCTGGGTTTACACTTTTATTTGGTTCTTTTCCAAAAAAGTTTTTAACTTCAGCTAAAACTCTTGGCATTCTCGTCATACCACCAACCATTACAACTTCGTCAATTTCATTTGCAGTAAGACCAGCATCCTTAAGAGCAGTTTTACAAGGTGGCAATGTTCTTGAAATTAAGTCTTCAACTAAAGCTTCTAATTTCGCTCTAGTCATCTTTAAATTAATGTGCTTTGGACCTGTTTTATCTGCAGTTATAAATGGTAAATTAACATCAGTTTGCTCGGCAGAAGAAAGTTCAATTTTTGCTTTTTCAGCGGCTTCCTTTAATCTTTGAAGAGCTAGCTTGTCAGTTCTTAAATCTATACCATTGTCTTTTTTAAATTCTCCAATTAAATAATCAACAATTGTGTTATCAAAATCTTCTCCACCTAAAAATGTATCACCATTAGTAGATTTAACTTCAAATACACCATCACCCAATTCAAGAATAGATACATCAAAAGTTCCACCACCCAAATCATATACAGCAATTTTTTTATTTTCTTTTTTTTTATCTAAACCATATGCTAGAGAGGCTGCTGTAGGTTCGTTTATAATTCTTAAAACTTCTAATCCAGCAATTTTACCAGCATCTTTTGTAGCTTGTCTTTGAGCATCATTAAAGTAAGCAGGAACAGTTATTACAGCCTTAGTTACTTCTTGTCCTAAATATTTTTCAGCTGTTTCCTTCATTTTTATTAGAATAAATGCTGATATTTGTGAAGGAGAATATTTTTCCCCTTTTGCTTCAATCCAGGCATCACCTTTTTCCGAATTAACAATTTTAAAAGGAGCTGCTGCAATATCTTTTTTTACAGTTGGGTCTTCAAAATTTCTTCCAATTAATCTTTTTACAGCAAATATAGTATTTTCAGGATTAGTTACTGCCTGTCTCTTTGCGGGTTGTCCGACAAGTTTTTCTCCATTATCAGTAAAAGCAACAACAGAAGGAGTTGTTCTTGCACCTTCTGCGTTTTCTAAAACTTTAGGCTGACTACCCTCCATGATAGACACGCATGAATTTGTTGTTCCTAAATCTATTCCTATAATTTTGCTCATAATTTAAATCCTATCCTTCATATAAGTGTTAATTTTTAATCTACAAGTTCTGACATGTATTATAAATTGTCTGAATTCTCTTTATTTTCCTCACTTTTTTCTTCTTTATTTTTGGTTATTTTTGAAACCCCCACTAGAGAAGGTCTAAGTAACCTGTCTTTCATCATGAAGCCTTTTTGAATTTCTTGAATAATTGTACCAGGTTCTTTTTGATCATCATCAATCTCCATCATTGCTTGATGAAAATTTGGGTCAAGTTTTTTACCAATTGAATCTAAAGGAGTAATCCCATTTTTTGATAAAATAGAAACCATATCTTTATTTATAATATCAAAATGTTCTAAAGTTTTTTTTAAAGCCTCGGAATTTTTTAAAGCCTCATCACTTTCTAGTATTTTCTTTGATCTTTCCAAGTTATCTACTAAATTTAAGGTCTCTTTTGCAAATGCAAAACCTCCATAATTAAAAGCATCTTCTCTTTCTTTTTCAAACCTTCTTCTTTGGTTTTCCATTTCAGCAAAGGCTCTAGATACCTTATCTTCTAATTCTAAAATTTTTTCTTCTGGGGTAATTTCTTTTTTTTCATCAATATTTTCTTCTAGGGTAATGTCCTTTGTTTCATCAATATTTTCTGGAGCATTGTTTTTATCTTCATTGCTTTGATTTTCTGGGTTAACCTCATTTGGTTCGTTAACTTGATTTTCAGTATTACTGTTTTGATCTTTTTCCATTGAGACTTATATGGTATGAAATTTGATAATTGCTAGATGTTAAAAAAAAAAATTACAAAACTCTTGGTTGGCACAAATAATAAAGGAAAATTAAGGGAAATTAGGAGTTTATTGCCTAAAACCCTTGAAATTTATGCTACTTCTGAATTTAAAATTAAAAGTCCTACTGAAAATGGGAAAACTTTTAAAGAAAACTCTTTAATTAAAGCTAAATATTTTTCTAAAAAAGCAAAAATGACTTGTTTGGCAGATGATTCAGGTCTGGAGATTGATATTTTGGGGGGCAATCCAGGTATTTTCTCAGCAAGATGGGGAGGAAAAAGTGGAGATTTTATTAAAGCAATGAATAAGGTTTTCAATGAATTAGATAAAAAGAATAAAAATTGGAAAACAAAAAAAATTAAAGCTAGGTTTGTTTGTGCTCTAACAATTTATCATTTAGATAAAAAAATAATAAGCTCTATAGGTAAAATTGAGGGGCATATATCGTCCTCAATGAAAGGTAAAAATGGTTTTGGTTATGATCCTATTTTTATACCTATTGGAAAAAAAATTACTTTTGGAGAAATGAAACCTTTTCAAAAATATAAAATGGATCATCGATTTAAAGCTTTTAAAAAAATTAAAAAACTTTTTTAAACTGTTCATTTTCTACTTTATAAAAATTTAAGATATGATTAATTTTATTATTTTTGATTTCAAAAATTCCAACTTTTCCTCTAAATAAATTTTTTTTATAGAAAATTTTTTCATCTATAACAGAATCATTTTGAAGAATTAAGTAGTAAATAAGTCCCACTAAATCAAAACTCAAGAAAGATAATTGATTTGGATACTGATTAAACTTTTCGAAATATTCTGATGAAAAATCTTTATAATTTTTTTTATTTATTGATGGAAAATATAGTGGTTGTGAACTTGTTTCTTTAAGTAAAGATTCATCAAACCATTGATTAAAAGTTATAAAATATATTTCTTTAGGTGTTATATCAGTATACAACAATGAAGTTGTTACACTTTTTAAACTCTCGTCGAAATCTGCAATTATTACTGAATCAAACTCCACACTTCCAAGAGTATCTATTTTGTTTAATTTTTTAATTAATTGTTCCTTATTACTTTCGTCTGACTCCTCCAGCCTTTTTATTTCGTCCTCAAGGTTTTGTTTTCTTTTTTTATAATTTGTTATTTTTTCAATTTGTTTTGTAAGTTTCGTTGGATCGATATTATAGATGTAGCTTTCTTTTATTTTTATTTTAGAAATAGATATTGCTTGTGCAACCTCATTTTTATAATTTACATCGGGTGTTAAAAAAATAGTTTTTTTAATTCGATTTAATTCTATAAATTTTTTGATCGCATTTAATTGAGAAGTAGCATTTATTCCTGCGTTGATAATATTTTTTGATTTGTTATTACTCTTATTTGTTAACGACAAAAAAGTTAGTTGATTTAACTCCTCAAGATAAATTAAATTTTCATTAAAGACTGGTCCAATAACTATTTTTATACCTAATTTATCTAATTCCTTAGCTGACCTTAATGTCATTTCAGGGTTTGATCCAGTATCTTTTGGTATAATTTCGATTGATAAATTATTTATTTGATTAATTGCTAGTCTAGTCGCTTTGATTATTGATTGACCAATCTCAGAATTTTTACCTGTTAATGGAACAAGCAGCCCAATTTTAATTTTTTCTTGTGCAAATACCCCCCCCGAAGAAAACAAAACAACCAAAACTAAATACAATATATTTTTAATAATTTTTTTCATTTTAATGTTATCATAACGATTATAGTTAGATGATTCTACATACTGAAAACACAAATAACAAAGTTAAAAGTGGTATTCATATTATTGCTACTCCTATTGGTAATTTGAGTGATATCACACTAAGGGCCTTAGAGGTTTTAAGAAAGTCGGATTATGTTCTGTGTGAGGATACTCGTATTTCTAAAAATTTACTGGAAAGATATGAAATCAAATCTAAACTTATTTCAAATCATAAATTTAATGAAAAAAAAAATCTATCAAAAATAATAGAAATTTTAAAATCAAACTGCGTTGTCTCACTTATTTCTGATGCAGGAACCCCCTCAGTTTCAGATCCAGGAGCAGTTCTAATTAACGAGTGTTTGAAAAATAAAATAGATATTTTTCCTATACCAGGAGCCTCTGCTGTTTCAACTGCTGTTTCAATTAGTGGATTTAGTGAAAAATATTTTTTTTATGGATTTTTTCCAGAAAAAGATAATAGACTGAAAGAAGATTTTGAAAAATTGTCTAATCTAGATAGTTGTATTGTTTTTTTCATTTCTCCTCGAAAATTTAATAGATCTGTAAAAAATATTAAACTTCACTTTTCAGGTAGAAAAATTTTAATATGTAGGGAAATGACAAAGTTTTATGAAGAATATGTTAGATTTGATGTTGACGAACTTGAACCTTTTAAATCTGATCCAAAGGGAGAGATTACAATTATTATTTCTGAAAAGGAAAAAGAAAAAAAATCATCGATAATATTAAGTGAAACTGCTAAAAACAATATTCAAATGATGATTAAAAAATTAAGTATCAAGGATATTACAGATTTGATTAGTCAAAATAGCAATGTGCCTAAAAAAGAAATTTATAATTACTGCCTTAAGTTAAAAAATGAAAAATAAAATTATTTTAATATCTTTTATATTTTTAATATTTACTAGTTGTGTGGGAATTAGCTCAACAGGTATTTTTGGATCTGGTGTTAGTATTGCTTTAGACCCCAGATCTTTGGGAACTCAAATAGATGATTCCGTAATGCATAAAAATTTATCTGCAAGATTATTACTTAAAGATAAAAGATATTTATTATCAGTAAATACAAAAGTTTTAGATGGTAGAATTTTCTTAACAGGTAAAGTTGATGATCCAGAAGAAAAACTTCAACTTACTAAATTAGCCTGGGAAACAAAAGGTGCTAGATCTGTTAAAAATGATATTAAAATTAAAGAAGATTTTAATTTCAAACAATCAGCCAAAGATTTACTAATAACCTCACAATTACGTGCGGCTCTAATATTTAATAGAAAAATTAAAGCAACTAACTATCAAATAGATACATATAAAAAACAGGTATTTATCTATGGAATTTCCTTAACAGCAAACGAGAGAAAAGAAGTTATAAGTGAAGCAAAGGAAATACCTGATATTCAAAATGTTATAACAAGTATTATTTTAGTTGAGGATTTAAGAATTCAAAAAAATTAATTTTTTTTATAATCAATAACATCTGCAGAGTAAGCAGCAACTGAAGCTAAATTTATTATTTCAGATGTTGATGATCTTAACGGTGCAATTT
>Ga0307986_10002896_pt1 | contig 12110 bp, 13 predicted proteins | sample EllFjometageno82_FD_203170 | JGI IMG/M metagenome (GOLD analysis project Ga0307986, IMG submission 203170) | Marine microbial communities from Ellis Fjord, Antarctic Ocean - #82 | ecosystem: Environmental > Aquatic > Marine > Unclassified | place: Southern Ocean | collected 2014-10-09
GCCATGCTTTGTTTGCGTCTAAAGAGAGCGAGGCAATACGATTTATAATGATATATTTATAGAATCTTTTTTTTGCACTATATCTAGCGTGAAAATTCTTTTTTCTCGATCTTACTTGTAAAATAGAAATTTTTTTTTTCCTCAAGAAAAAATTTATAGTATTTATAAATGTAAATTTTTTGTTTATTTTAACCTTACTTATAAAATGTGCTGATTGTCCAAGTGCATGAACTCCTGAATCTGTTCTTCCAGATCCATATAAAATAATTTTTTCTTTTAGAATTTTGGTTAAAATTTTTTGAATCACCTCTTGAACGGATAATCCATTTTTTTGTTTTTGCCAGCCAATAAAATTTGTTCCGTCGTACTCGATGATAATTTGATAAATAAACATTATTTAAGTTTATCGCCTTGCTTAAAAGTTAATCCCAATAAAAAATTTTTCATTTGAAGTTTTTTTTTACCTTCTTTTTGAATTTCAATGATTTCTAAGGATTTATTACTACAGCCAATTATAAATTTATTATCAAGAATTGTACCTGGTGGGCCACTTTGCTCGGAAATTTTAGCTCTCCATATCTTATGTCTTATTTTTTTATATTCAAACCACGCTCCTGGGTTTGGATTAAGACCGTTAATTTTTGCTAATATTTTTTTTGCACTTTCGTTCCAGACTATCTTTGCTTCATCTTTTTTAATTTTTTTTGCGTATGTAGACAGTTTATGATTTTGTTCAACAAATTTTAATTTTTTATTGAAAATTTCATCTAATATTTCCACAATTAAGTTAGAACTAATATTCGATAATTTTTTTGATAGTTCTTGGGCAGTAGATAGTTCGTCTATTTTGATTTTAACTCTTTTCATTACTGGTCCTGCATCTAGCTCTTCAACAATCTTCATTACGCTTATACCTGTTTCAGTATCTGAACTCATAATTGACCTTTGTATTGGAGCTGCACCACGCCATTTAGGCAATAAAGAAGCATGTATATTTATAAACCCTTCTTTCGGTATATTTAAAAAAAAATTTGGAATTAATTGCCCGTAGGCAACTACTACTACAATGTCTGGGCTTAACTTTTTAATAAACTCTAATTCTTCCATTGAATTTAGTTTTTTTGGATTTCTTAAAACTAATTTTAGATTTTCAGCACATTTTTGAATAGGTGAGCTGTTTAATCTTTGACCTCTATTAGATTTTTTTGGCATTTGTGTATAAACACAGGAAACATTATAAGATGATTTAGCTATAGCTTCTAATATTGGAACTGAAAACTCAGGTGTTCCCATGAAAACAACTTTTTTATGTGACATTAGTTGTGCGAACTTAAACTACTATTCTTTCTAATGATTTTTTTTGTTTTGAAAGTTTTTTTACAATAAAACTTTTTTTTAATTTTGATAAATAATCAATAAACAATACACCTTCTAAGTGATCTATCTCGTGTTGAATACAAGTTGCCAAGAGACCTTCTGCTTTTAACTCTTGTTGTTTGCCATTATAATCCAAATAATTAATTTGGCATTGATTTGGTCTATCTATTTCGGCAAACTGTCCTGGTACTGACAAACATCCCTCTTCATACGTAGAATTATTTGTAGATTTTGAAATTATTTGTGGATTAACGAAATATAAAGGGTTTTTTTCTTCTTCTCTAGCTAAGTCAATTACTATAATTCTTTTTGGCACTCCAATTTGTATAGCTGCTAAACCAATACCAGGAGCAGCGTACATTGTATCAAGCATGTCATCCATAAGTTTTCTAGTATCACCATTTACATTTTCCACATTTTGTGACTTTTGTCTCAAAAATGGATCTGGTTCTGTTAAAATTTTTTTGATAGTCATTTAAATATCATATTAGATTTTAGTTCTGTCTGGCAATACTGTAATTAAAATTTTATTTCTAAGTTTTGTTAGTCCGGCTTCTCCAACGAGGTAATTTATAAAATAAATAGTTTGAGGATCTAAATCTACAAGCTCATCTTCTCCGACTAGTTCAACAATTCTCAGTAACACTAGACCAATTTCTTTATTTTTAACTAAATTTAATAATTCTGCAGGTGGCAGATTATTTTGACTTATTTCTTCGTAATTGATTTCTTTTGGAATGGAAAAACCATCATACTTAAGAGACTCTAGTAAAATAACATCATTTAAAGAGATTTTATATTTTTTATTTTTTTTTATTTTTTTATGAACTCTAAGAAGTTCCTTTTTTGTGTTTTTTTTTGGAAGATTTTTACTTACATAATAGTTTATTATTTTAGATGTATGATAAGTTTTATCATTATATTTAATTTTTCCGAGCTTATTGTCTTTTTTAGAAATAATATTTTTGCCTACTAGAGTTTGGTATCTTAGAGGTATCTTCTCAATATCCAAATTTTTCAACTCTTGATTTAAATAATCTTTAGAAATATTGAGTAAATTGTCTCCTATAAATAAATCATTTAATAAAAAAATATATTTTAATTTTGTTTCCATATTGTCAGATAGTAAAATTTTTTGATAAATTAGTGCTCTAGCACTCGTGGTATCAAGGGTTGGATAAATTTTGTCTGTATTTAAAAGATCATTCAAACTAAAAATTTTTTTTTTATATACTTCTAAAATATATGATTTTGCTAATCTATTTTCATTTGCTGCAATCTCTAGCTCTCTAATTTTTTCATTATCTACATATTCATTTGTATTAATCAAATTTGCAGCTGTCATATATTCCCATATTTTTATATCTGTGTCTTTATTAGGCTTGTAATTAAAATCTGAAACAGTAATTGATGACAAATAAAAATTTAAGAGATTGGTGTCGTTAATTTTTTTATCATCTTTAGTATTCACACCCAAAATATAATTAATCTTGTTATCAAAAAATTTATTAGATAATTTTTGCTCTCTGAGTAAATCTATCAATAGTTGTGCCTCATTTTTTTTATTTTCATTAATTAAGCAAATAACTTTGAATTGATCTAGATATGAATCATTTATATCAGCGTCAATTAAAGTAATTTTTTTACAAGCCTCTTTCACGTTTGCTTTAGCGATATTTTGATCTACTAAATATTTTATAATTTTACTTTTATTTGGAAAATTTTTATTTTTATTTAAAAAAATAGAAATCATTTCATCTTTTTCATTCTTAATTAGCCAGTTTATTTTATAGTCAATAAATTCTTCATTCGTCATGTTTTGACTTGGCAACTTTGAAACTGTAAATAAAGTATTAACAAGCAACTCTTCAGAGAAAGAAGATAGTTGAATTTTATTAATTCTATCTATTGTATCCTTAATCCTTGTCCCTTCAGAATTTAACCACATTTCTAAGTTTAGGTTATTTTCGTTTGGATCGTATATTCCGTATATAGGCTCTGTACCTATAACTAGACTATCAGAACTAACTAAAATTTCCTTAGAAGGCCGAGCATTAATATCAATGTTGGATTCTTTTTTTTTTAAATTTTTGTTTTCAATTTTAGTAACGTTTTCTTTTTTATTTGATTTTTTTTTCCATAAATCTACGCTCTCCTCTGAAAAAAGTTCAGTTGAGAAAATAAATAAAATAAAATAAAAAAATATTTTTTTATTTAAGCTTAATAATTTCATTGGTAATATTTTTTTTAATCTCTTGTTTGGGCGCAGGAAAGTTGAATTTACTAAGTAAAAATAAGGCTAATAACACAGCTAAAAAATAAAAAATAAAATTTATTATTTTTCTTTTGATTGAAGGTTTTGTAGTAAAATTGTTGTTGTATTTAAATTGCATAATAGTTTAAAATATATTTAAACTAAATAAATAAGACAAATTTGTGATAAATCAAATTATAAATTAGGAATTAATTGAAAAAAAACCTTATTTTAACTGGCATGATGGGTGTTGGAAAATCGACTGTTGGCAAAGCTTTATCTAGGAGACTTTTAATGAATTTTTCAGACATTGACGTCATTATTGAAAGTAAACTTGAAATGAATATTCAAGAAATCTTTGAGAAGAAAGGTGAGCCTTTTTTTAGACAAATTGAAGAAAAAATTACATTAGAGGAATTAAAGAAAGAAAATATTATAATATCACTAGGTGGTGGGGCCATTATGAATTCAAAAATTAAAAAAAGTATTCTTTTAAATAGTGTGAGCTTTTGGCTTGATTTAGATATTAAAACACTTGAAAAAAGATTAAAAAAATCAAAAAAAAGGCCACTTTTAAATGAAAAAAATTTAGGAAATAGTTTAAAACAAATTTATAAAGAGAGAAAAAATACTTACGCTGCCGCTAACTATAAGATCAATTGTAGCAAATTAAATATAAATTTAACAACTGATAGAATAATTAAACTTTATGCAAATAACTAGACTGCGCGTAAAAAACTCTAGCTCGGATTATTCTATAATTATAGGAAAAAATATTTTAACAGAAATTTTAAATAACATTAAAAATCTTTGCCCTGATGCAAGAAAAATTGGACTAGTTGTAGATAAAAATGTGCCAAATAAATTTAAAAATAAAATAAAAAACTTACTGAAGAAAAAATATGATGTTCACATATTTGAATATTCTGTAAATGAAAAATTTAAATCATTTTTAAATGTAAATAAGTTAGTGGAAAAATTTCTTTATAGAAATTTTAACAGAAACGATATCTTGATATCTTTAGGTGGAGGGATTATTGGTGACTTGGGGGGGTTTGCTGCGAGCATAATTAAACGAGGAATAAATTTTATAAACATTCCAACAACTTTACTTGCACAAGTAGATTCTTCTATTGGGGGGAAGACCGCTGTGAATTCTAAGCTTGGTAAAAACTTAATTGGAACATTTTACCAACCGAAGCTTGTGGTTGCAGATATTGAAATTCTTAAAAGCTTACCACAAAGAGAAATAATTTGTGGATATGCTGAAATTTTAAAACATTCTTTAATTTTAAAGAATAATTTTTTTAGCTGGCTTTGTAAATATTCCAATCAAATACTTGAAGAGAGAAAAATTAATTTACTACAAGAGGCAATCATTAGGAGCTGTAAAATTAAAATACATTTTATTAATAAAGATGTTGGTGAAAAAAACTTAAGAATGATATTAAATTTCGGACACACATTTGCTCATGCTATTGAATTGCAAAATAATTATTCCAAAAAAATAAATCATGGAGAGGCCGTTATTATGGGTATGATGATGGCAACAAAATTATCCTATCAAAAAAAAATATGTAATTTAAAGACATTGATACAATTAAAAAATATTTATAAGTTTAATAACTTAAAACATGATGTCAAAAAAATTTTAAAAAAAAGTAAGTATAACAAAATAGTCGATAGTATGATTAAAGATAAAAAAAATAATGATAATAAAATTAATTTAATTCTTTTGAAAGAAATTGGACGAACTACACAGCCAAATTCACACAAGGTCTCTAAGAAAGAACTGCAAAAGGTATTCAGTAAAATTATTTAATTTTTATTTCTAGTGCATGAATTTTTGTATTCAACTCTTCTGCTAGCAGTTTCATGATTTTTCGCTGCGCATTAATTTTAGTTAAAGATCTCAAATAACTTGATTCGATCTCAAGACACAGGTGATATTTTTCAGAGTCAAAAAATTTATGTTTTTTATGTAAACTGCTGTTGTCTTTTATTAAAATACTTTCTATTTTAATATTTTTTTTAATTTTATTTTCTATAAACTTTAAAAAATCATTCATATAATCATAATTTACTATATAACTACTTTTTTGATATGAAAAATATTTGTGACTGGGAAAATTGTGATCAAACAGGTAGCTATAGAGCACCTGTAGAAAAGGATAATAGTAAAAAATATAGGCTTCTTTGTTTGGAGCATATTAAGGTTTTTAATAAAAAGTGGAATTATTTTTCGAATATGTCTGATCAAGAAGTTGAATTTTTCATAAAATCAGATCTTACGTGGCACAAGGCAACAAAGAGCTTTGGTTCGTCAGACAATTTCTTTAATATTCTTTGGAACAATGCACTTGAAGATAAACTTAATATTTTCAGATCTGAAAATTTTAAAGAATATAAGAAAACACAATTAAGCAATAAAGATCGTGATGCTTTTGATGTAATGGAGTTAAAATATGACGTCAAATGGGGGCAAATACAAAAACAGTTTAAAACTCTTGTAAAGAAATATCATCCTGATAAAAATCAAGGTAGTAAAAAGTTTGAAGATAAACTAATAAAAATTACCTTGGCTTACAGTCAGCTTGAAACGACAATAGGAAAAAAATAGTGGCAAACTTAACATCATTAAAAAAACCGGACATTAAAGTATCTGTTAAGCAAACTTTTGGCATAGATACAGAAATGGAAGTTGATGCATTTTCAGAAAAAAATGAATTAGTCCCAAAAATTGATCAGGACTATAAATTTGATAGAGACACAACTTTAGCTATACTTTCCGGATTTGCTTTCAATAAAAGAGTTCTTATTCAAGGTTATCATGGAACTGGAAAATCTACTCACATCGAGCAAGTTGCTGCGAGATTGAATTGGCCTTGCATTAGAGTCAACCTTGATAGTCACGTTAGCAGAATAGATCTGATAGGTAAAGACGCTATTGTTTTAAAAGATGGTAAACAAGTAACGGAATTTAAAGAAGGTATCTTACCATGGTCTATACAAAATCCAGTCGCTTTAGTATTTGATGAATATGATGCAGGCAGACCTGACGTGATGTTTGTCATTCAACGAATTCTTGAAAGTGAAGGAAGCTTTACTCTGCTTGATAAAAATAAAGTTATTAAGCAACATGATTATTTTCGTATGTTTGCGACAACAAATACAATTGGTCTTGGAGATACAACTGGGCTCTATCACGGTACCCAACAAATAAATCAGGGTCAGATGGATAGATGGAATATTGTTACAACTCTTAACTATTTACCTTTTGAAAAAGAATTAGAAATAGTTCTAACTAAAAATAAAAATTATAACTCTAAAGAAGGCAAAGAAAAAATTTCTAATATGATAAAAGTTGCTGATTTAACGCGAAAAGGTTTTATAAATGGCGATATATCGACTGTTATGAGTCCTAGAACAGTTTTACACTGGGCTGAAAATACTAAAATATTTAAAGATCAAGGGTATGCATTCAGATTAACTTTTTTAAACAAATGTGATGAAACAGAAAAAAAAATTATTTCTGAGTACTACCAGAGATGTTTCGGCGAAGACCTTCCGGAATCTTCTGTGAATGTTACAATTTCCTAGATGGAGAAAAAAATTGAAAATTTAGAAAATTTCAAAAGAGCAATTACGTCTACAGTTAAATCTATTATTGGCGATCAAAATATTGATGTTGTTTTTGGCAATGAAACTAAAAAAAAAAATATAAATATTATCAACTTACCAAACGTTCAGATCACAAATAGTAAAATTGATTATATTAAAACGAGAGCTTTGGCGGACTCTGAAGCTTTAAAATTAAGGTGTTCGGATACAAATATTTATAATTTTTATGAACCTCGAGGTAATATTTCAAAACTTTTATATGCTGTTGCAGAAAAAATTAGATATGAAAATATAGGATCCTCTTACTTTAAAGGTGTCAAAGAAAATCTAAATCAATATTATAGAATAAAAAGCAGACAAGATAAAGATTACAAAAATGATAACTATGAATTTGTAGATGCTTTTGAAAACTACCTAAGAAATGAAGTTTTCAAATTAAATAATAATAAAGAAATAGAGAGTAAATTTAAGAAATATAAAAAAAAAATAGAAGCTAAATTAAAAAATAAATTAGACTCATTGAATAATTCAATTTTTGATCAAAAAAAATTTAACTCATTAATTTCTAAAATAATTACTCAGATGCAAATTGATGAAAATATTGAATCTGATAAAGAGAATGATGATCAAAAGAATGAGGAAAATTTAAAGAATAAATCAAATGAACAGAGTATAGAAGAATCTAGAAAATCTGAGGATAATAACTTGTCTTCCGACAGTAATACACCAGATTTAGATCAGCTGTCTTCTGAGGTTGATAACGAAACTGAAACTAATGAAGAAGAAACTGATTCATTAAACTCTCCTGAAGGCAACAGAGAGAAAAATAAAAATTTTGGAAACGTAAAGTATAAATATTATACACAGGAGTTCGATGAAACAATTAAAGCTGAAGAACTAGAAAGTGAAGAAGAACTTTTAAGATTAAGACAAAATCTTGATCAGCAATTACTAAGTTTAAAAAATTTTATTTCTAAGCTAGCTAATAAACTACAAAGAAAATTATTAGCAAAACAAAACAGGTCTTGGGACTTTGACTTAGAAGAAGGTGCGCTAGATACGTCAAAATTAACAAGGGTTATTATTGACCCTCTAAACTCATTATCTTTTAAAAAAGAAAAAGATATTAAGTTTAAAGACACACTGGTTACTATTTTAATTGATAACTCTGGTTCTATGAGAGGAAAACCAATTTCAGTAGCAGCAATATGTGCGGATATTTTATCAAGAACTTTAGAGAGATGTTCGGTAAAAGTTGAAATACTAGGATTTACTACCAAACACTGGAAGGGTGGAGAGAGTAGACAAAAATGGATGGATAATCACAAACCACTTTTTCCTGGAAGGCTTAACGACTTAAGGCATATTATTTATAAATCAGCTGACACACCGTGGAGACAGTCTAAAAATAATATGGGCCTCATGTTAAAAGAAGGTTTGCTAAAAGAAAATATTGATGGTGAGGCACTTAAGTGGGCTTACAATAAAATTCTTAAGAGAAAAGAAGAAAGAAAAATATTAATGGTTATATCTGATGGTGCCCCTGTAGATGATTCAACTTTATCTACGAATACAAGTGACTACTTAGAAAATAATTTAAAACAAACAGTAAAATGGATAGAAAAAAATTCTTCTGTTGAGTTACTTGCAATTGGTATTGGACATGATGTAACTCGATATTATAATAAAGCAATAAAGATTGCAGATGTGCAGGATCTAGGAGATGTTATGATAAATCAATTAACTGATTTATTTAGTGAAAATAAAAAAAGAAAAATACACTAAGCTGTATATTTTTTTCCGTTTAGATCTTTTATTTTAAGAATTAATAATCTAAATGGAATTAACATCAAGAATGCCATCAAAAACTTCACGGATAAATCACCAAAGGCAAGTGTTACCCAGGGTATTTCAGTGCCTAAAAACGAAATAGAAAAAAATAAAAAAGTATCAATAGTTGATCCTAAAATAGAGGAAACTATTGGTGCCATAAACCATACTCTATTTCTTAAACGTTGAAAAATTTCTATATCTACTAGTTGGGCAACTAGAAAAGCCGCACCTGAACCTATGGCTATTCTAATTGAGATTATATCTTGAAAATTTGTTGAGACTAATGTTGTTAATAAAATACCTATGGCAAAACCAATATAAACTAATTTTCTAGCTTCTTTTTTTCCAAATCTTCTATTTGCTAAGTCAGTAATTAGAAAAGTTATAGGATAACTAAAAGCTCCATAAGTTAATATATTTTGTAAGTTAAATTTATTAATTGGAAATTGAACTAAATAATTAGAAATAATAATTATAACACCCATAGTAATCGAGAGTGTTATAAAAAAAGTTCTGTCTGAAGATTTTTTCAAGATTACTTAAGCAATTGCACTGATGCTAATCTTTAATTTTTGTGCTTTTCTAGATAACTTTATTTTTTTTACTGATTTTAAGTATTGATCAAAACCACCTTTAAAATCAACTGAACGTACTGCTGCGTTAGTCACTTTTAGCGTAAAATTTTTTTTAAGTTTATCACTCATAAAAGTTACTTTTTTTAAATTTGGTAAAAACCTCCTTTTAGTCTTATTGTTAGCGTGACTAACATTATTACCCTTTAAAGGTGATACTCCGGTAAGTTCGCATCTTTTTGACATAAATTAATTTTGTTTTAGTGGTATAATTCGTGTGTTAACTATGGTCAAGTTAATATATCTAGATTGACAATTAAACAATCAAATAATATTAAATTTAATGGACTTTTACTTACCTATTGCACAAGTTCAAATTAACGTAATCACAGTTTTATTTTTAAGTTTCGGTATTGGTGTTTTGTCAGGAATATTTGGAATAGGTGGTGGATTTTTAATGACACCTATTCTCATCTTTCTTGGAATACCCGCTACATTTGCTGTGGCAAATGTGGCTAACAATATTTTAGGTATATCGGTTTCTGGCGCAACTACACATTGGTATAAAAAAACTCTAGACTATAAAATGGGGTTTATGATTGTAATAGGTGGGTTACTTGGGGCTGTTGTGGGCATGCAAATTTTTAATTATCTACGAGAGGTTGGTAATATTAATACAATCATAGCATTAGCTTATGTTTATTTACTAGCAATTGTTGGTACTCTCATTTTTGTTGAGGGAGTTAAAGAAGTAAGTGCGTTAAAGAAAAAAATAATTGTAAAAAAAAAATTACATACACATTATTGGATTCACGGGCTTCCTTTCAGAATAAGATTCAGTAAATCTAAATTATATGAAAGTGCATTAACACCAATTGTCTTAGGGTTTATCGTTGGATTATTCGCATCAATCATGGGAATTGGTGGAGCTTTTTTAATGGTTCCTGCAATGATCTATTTGATTGGCATGCCATTAAAATTAATTCCTGGAACGTCTTTATTTGTAACTATTTTTATTACAGGCTTTGTAGTTATTGCTCATGCTATACAATTTAAATCTATAGATCTTATCTTAGTTTCTTTTTTGTTATTTGGATCAATCATTGGCTTGCATGTAGGTTTAAAAATATCAGAAAAATTAAAAACATCAGAATACAAAACTTTATTAGCAATTCTGTTAATAGTGGTTGGTATTTTTATGGGTATAGAAACATTTGTTCTCAATAAAGGGGTCGATGTTTTGAAAGTTGCAGCTTCGCAAGAAATTAATTCTGATTTGATTCTTTCGATAATTAATTTAGCAAAAAATTCTCCAATAATTTATGCGTCAATATCTGTGGTGCTTGTTATGTTTGTTGGGTTTATTTTTTCTTATATAAGAGAATTAGTTCATCACTTTAGATATTCAAAAAAAATTAAGAATTGATACCAATAGCTTGTTGAATATTTTCAATTTTTTCTTTTTTTAAAATTTCAATTAATTCTTTTTTAATGTTTCTGACTATCCCAGGGCCTTGGTAAACCATTCCAGTATAAAGCTGTACCGCTGTTGCGCCCGCAGTAATTTTTTCAAAGGCACTTTGTCCGCTATCAATGCCACCTACTCCAATAATAGGTATTTTTCCTTTATTGAGCTTATAAAATTTTTTTATAAATTTTAATGACAATTTCTGTAATGGCAAACCAGATAGTCCTCCGATTTCGTTTTTGTTTGCATCGACTAGACCATCTCGATTTTGATTTGTAGTATTTGTTAATATTAACCCATCAATTTTAAATTTTAATATCATCTCATTAATATTAGTAATTTCATTTTCTTCAATGTCTGGTGAAAGTTTTAAAACTATTGGGCATGTTATTTTTTGTTTTTTTTTAATTTCGAATAATTTACTCAATAGTTCGGATAGTAATTTTTCTTCATGAAAATCTCTTAATCCTTCAGTGTTGGGAGAAGAAATATTTACTGTTATGTAGCTAGCAAATTTATTTAATTTACTAAAACACTCTATAAAATCTAAAATTTTTTCTTTGGTATCTTTATTTGGGCCAATGTTAATACCCAAAAAATCATCAGGTACATGCTTTATAAAACGTTCAGATACTATTTCTATGCCATCATTATTAAAACCCAGTCTATTTATCATCGCCCTATCATTTTCAAGTCTAAAGACTCTAGGTTTAGGATTACCAAATTGTCTCTTTGGCGTAATTGTTCCCACCTCAACGAAACCGAATCCAAGTTTAAATAAAGAGTTGTATACTTCAGCGCTTTTATCAAATCCAGCTGCTAAACCGATTGGATTTTTTAATTTTTTTTTAAATAATTCCGTTGAAAGCATTTCTTCATTTTCAACTTGGAAAAAAGTTTTTGGTATGAAATTAAATTTTAAAGATTTAATCGCTAAATCATGAGCGGCTTCTGGATCTAAGGTAAAAATATATGGTCTTAAAAA
>Ga0307986_10002899_pt1 | contig 12107 bp, 8 predicted proteins | sample EllFjometageno82_FD_203170 | JGI IMG/M metagenome (GOLD analysis project Ga0307986, IMG submission 203170) | Marine microbial communities from Ellis Fjord, Antarctic Ocean - #82 | ecosystem: Environmental > Aquatic > Marine > Unclassified | place: Southern Ocean | collected 2014-10-09
GTTTTTTAGCTTTAAACTGGTTGTCGAATCGGCGCAGAATCGTGGGTAGATAGAACAGATCCAGCAGCAGGGCGAGCACCACGATGGGAACCAAGAGTTTCGCTGCCTGTTGAAAGTAGATGGTATTGGCGGCGATGAGGATTGTAGTGCCAAGAGCCAGGACGATGGTGGTAATAGACAGTGCCGGGCCGGCAGTCTTGATCGCATAGTCAATAGAGTCTGTTTTGTCTATTCCAGCGCGCCGTTTCTCCAGATAGTGACTGAGTAGGTGGACGGTATCATCGACTACCAACCCGATACTGATACTAAATAGCATCATCACGAATGGGTCCAGCTGCCCCACGAATAAAGCCCAGAATCCGAACACCATAGTGGCCGGCAAGAGGTTTGGAATGATGCTCAGCAGGCCGAAGTAAAAACTGCGCATGCCTATCATGAGGCTGATAGTGATCAATAGCAGACTAATGGAATAACCCTGCAGTAATTCGATAGTCACTAATTCATCCATGCGGGAGAACAGCAGTATGCCGCTGCCATGTAGTAGATCTGCCTCGGGAAAGTCTTGGTGAAATTTCTCGGTTACCCTAGTGTCGAAATTGATTAGTTCCTGATTCGACATGGGAACGGCGTTGATGAATAAATTGATCATGGAAAAGTCGGTGTTCACGAAGCTGAACAGGGGAAAGTCATCACTTTGAATAAGTGCATAGGCGAGTAAGTAGTTCGCTACGGTGTCGAAGTCATCTGGAATTAGATCGAATGCTTCATCGTTATCGTTCTGCACGCGATGTATCGTTTTCACAACGTCCACAACACTTGCAGAAGACTGCACTTGCTTCTGCTCGTTCAACCAAAAACTGAACTGTTCGACCCTGCGGAGAAAGTCCGGCTCGATCGCAGTCCATTCGGTCCGAATGTCGATGCCGTAGTTGAGAGCAGAACCGCGATTGTAGTGGCTGCTCACCTCGTCGTAGTACTGTTTTATGTCGGTGTCGGAGGCAATAAAGTCGAGGCGGTTAAAATCCGTCTCGTTCAAAGGCAGTAAAGCAAATGTCGCAATCGCCAACAACGTGCATCCCCAAAATATTGGTACGTCTTTGCTTCGTGTAATTTCGCTGATTTTCTCAAGCGTGCCTTCCATGAAGGAAACGCCGGTGCTTGCAATCACTTCTCTTTGCGATGTCATCCAGATCAGAATCGCCGGCAGCAACAACAGCGTGAGCAGGTAAGCGAACACGATCCCTAGCGCAACGATCTGCCCGAATTCTTGAATCGCGGGTGAGGAACACATATTCAATGACGAGAAACCAATTGCGGTCGTGAGTGCGGCAAGTGAGACCGGTTGAAAATTGTGCGCGATACTCTCACTCATGGCATCGATCTTCGCGCTGCCTCTATGCATAGCCTGCTTATAGATAGAAATAATATGTACACTATTAGCGACGGCAACAATCACCAAAACCAGTGGGGCGATGATAGAGATACTGTTGAACGAGAAGCCGAGGTGGCCCAGGGTGCCTATGGTGCACAGTAATGTGAATAGCACATGAGTCAAAATGCATATGCCAAGAGTTGCCGACCTAAAGCAATAACAGATGGCGAGCACGCAGGCGAGGATCACGAATGGCATGAGGCTGGTTAGGTCGTCTACCATAGCCTGCTGGCTTGACTGCTCTAGCATCACCTCGCTGTTCGCTAGAATTTTTACATCGGGGTGGCGACTGCGAATCTCGTCACGAAGCAGTAGCGCGGCAGTGGCAATGTCTAGACGATCCTCGGCAGAGATGCCTGTCGATTCCATAGTGATTACCGCAAAGGTGAGTGCGGCATCATCGGAGAGAAGGTTGGCGGTGAGGAGTCTGTCGGCTAATGCTGCATTGGCAACTTCAACTAGATCTTCTGCGGAATAGGAGCGCAGAGTTTTTATGAAGAGCCTGCTCTGTGTCTCGGGCGAAACATAGTCGAGAATCGTGGTGAGTCGCTCGGCAAAGGGTATGGCAGAATAGCTATTCTTAAGATCATCGATCGCTGCGAGTAGATCACTGTTGAAAACCGTGTCTGATCCTTGAGCCACGAACGCGAACCGCACTTCCAATGGCGAAGGAAATTCCTCGTCCATCAATAACAGTTCGTCGAGATACGGATCGCTTTCGGTGAGCAGCGCCTCTAACGAGGTATCGAAGCTGGTGCGAATAATACCCGTGGCTAACAGTAAACTTATAACAGCGGACAGCACTGTTAATAGTTTGCGGTTGCTAATTGTAAAATTAGCAACGCGTTTGGAGAACGGCTTCCTGCTTTTATTGCTAACCACGATTGACATGCTTTTAATGAATCCTAAGTGTTCTTGCAGTGTTCCATCCAGCTTCTTACGCCGTGACTGAGAAATTTCTGTCGACGCAGAATAAAATAGAATTGCCTGGTCCAGTTTCTATGGGGACAGGCAAGAGGTACTAGTGAACCGCGTTTGAATGCTTCTTCTAGGGTTATCTTCGACAGGCACCCTATCCCCAGGCCTGCTTCGACTGCACGCTTTATACCCTCTGTGTGCTGTAACTCCAACCTCAATTTTAGATTGGAGAGGATTCCGGTCATGGCTCGGTCGAATGCCTGACGGGTTCCCGATCCCTGCTCACGTATTATCCAGTCCGCCGACAACAGGTCCTCGTCTTGAAGCTCGCGATGCGAGGCTAGCGGATGAGTAGGAGCACAGAACAGAGCGAGTTCATCTTCGCGCCAATAGCTTACATCTAGGTCGGCTTCTTGTAGCTCACCTTCAATCAAGCCGATGTCCAATTCGAAATTTCTGACTTTGGCAGCAATGGAGGCTGTGTTCTCCACATTTAGATTTACCTTGGCATCTGGGTGCTCTTTCATGAACGCGGCCATGATTCCTATCGCTAGGTAGTTTCCAATGGTTAGCGTCGCACCTACCTTTAGCTCGCCAATGTCGCTGGCGCCGATTAAAGAGTTCTCAAGCTCTTCGGCCCCCGCTAGCAGCGCTGCAGCCTTTGAGCGCAGAGTGTTGCCTTGATCGTTCAGCTGTAGACGTTTGCCTATTCTATCGAACAGGCGCAAGCCAAAACGGTGCTCCAGCTCCTTCAGTGAGGTGCTGGCGGCCGATTGCGACATAGCCAATTCCTGGGCAGCTAGACTGACATTCTCGTGGCTGGCCACAGCGAGGAATACCTGGAGCTGTTTTAGTGTGAATCGCATGAATTTTCAGCACTATATCTATAAAATAGATAAATAATATATATACAATCAATTTTACAGATATATTAGGCAAATCGTACACTGCGCGCAATAAGTTATTGGCCCTTTTCACATCAAAGCGGGCTATTTACGTACCAGGAGTGAGCAGTGGCACACATCTCTACCCAAAGCGTTACCGACGTCCATCATTGGAACGATTCTCTGTTCAGCTTCAAGACAACACGCGATAGCTCGCTGAAATTTGAGAACGGCCACTTCTTGATGCTGGGTATAGAGGTTGAAGGCAAGCCATTGATGCGCGCCTATAGTATCGCCAGCCCAAATTACGATGCACAGTTGGAGTTTCTAAGCATCAAGGTTGCCAACGGAGCACTCACGTCTCGCCTCCAAAACATTCAGGTGGGCGATGAAGTGTTCGTGAGTAGCAAACCTACTGGCACACTAGTCGTTGACCACCTACTAGAAGGTAGAAACCTGTATCTGATTAGCACCGGCACCGGTCTAGCGCCTTTTATCAGCATTATTCAAGATCCAGAAACCTACGAGAAATTTGACAACGTCATTGTGACCCACGGCGTGCGTTACGCATCGGAATTGGCCTATCAGCAATTCATCCAACACGACTTGCCGAATAACGAATTCTTCGGCGAAGAAGTAACAGAAAAGCTGATCTACTATCCCAGCGTTACTCGTGAAAATTATGCAACGCAGGGTCGCCTGACTGATGCGATGTCCACTGGAAAGCTGTTCACCGACACAGGACTGCCACAAGCAGATCCCAAGCACGATAGATTCATGATCTGTGGTAGTCCGAGCATGTTGAAAGACAGCTGCCAGATTTTGCACGACTGGGGTTTCGAGGAGTCGCGTCAAGGAATTAAGGCGCACTATGTTATCGAGCGCGCGTTTGTTGAATAGCTCCTCAGTTTACAGCCGATAATTTACTAGGCCCCGGCCTTTCTAGAACCAAATTAGCGCGTAAAACCCGCGCCGAGGGTTTCTCCCCCTTAAGGACAGCACTGCGCCACTATCCTCTATGAAGGAGATGCTGTATTTTTAGAGCATCACTACTCAGGGAGCCTTCTGTTGAAAACGAAAAACATATTACTGCTATTAAGCTGTTTCATATTGACTAGTCATTCACTAGGGCAAACCATCGAAGATGAATCCGTCGCCTGGCTTCAGGAATTAATTCAGATCGATACCATTAATCCACCGGGTAATGAATCTCGTGCTGTTGATTTCTATGCAGCGATATTTGAGGCGGAAGGCATCGAATACGAGACGGCGGAAAGTGCGCCCGGTCGTGGAAATATCTGGGCAAGACTCGAGGGTGGCGATCAGCCAGGCTTGATGATGTTACAGCACACTGATGTGGTTCCGGCCGACCCGGAATATTGGACGATCGACCCTCTGTCGGGTGAGATACGCGATGGTTACATCTTGGGTCGTGGCGCGAGAGACATGAAGGGCACGGGCATTTCACAACTAGCTGCCTTTCTTACACTGCATCGAAGTGGTAGAGCACTAAATAGAGATGTTGTCTTCTTGGCAAGCGCCGACGAAGAGGCGGGTGGAGCTTTCGGCGTTGGCTGGCTTATCGAGAACCGCAGAGAAATATTCGATGGCGTAGGTTTATTGATTAATGAAGGCGGCTCGGGTAGCCGCAATATGAATGAGATAATCTTCGGTGTCGAAGTAACGCAGAAAGTTCCTGTGTGGCTACGACTAAAAGCTGTCGATGTTCCCGGCCATGGCTCCTCACCGAGAACGACCAGTTCGGTAACGCGCATCGTCGATGCGTTAGGGATACTTCGTGCTAACCCCTTTCCTGCGCGGATCATTGGCCCGGTGGATACTTATTTTGCCGGCATAGCCTTGTCCTTAGATGATGAATGGGCAGCCGCTTATGCTGATATTAGTTCTGCTATTCAGGACCCAGACTTCCTTCCCGCGTTTCAAGCGTATCGCCCCGGTCATCACGCGCTAACCAGAGACACTTGTTCCATTACGCGCATGAGTGGTTCTAGCAAGATTAATGTGGTGCCGCCAGAGGCTTGGGCCGAGCTGGATTGCCGCATTCTTCCCGACAGGCCGGCCGAAGAATTTATCGCCGGTCTTGGCGAGCTGATCGCGCCAGCCGGTGTGGAGGTAGAAGTAATCATGGCTTTTACTCCAGCAATTTCTTCGACGAACTCTCGGTTGTTTACCGCGATTGAAAACGTAACTCGCGAATTGTACCCAGGCTCCAGAGTCTTGCCGTCGGTGAGTACCGGCTTTACCGACAGCCATTTTACTCGCGATCTGGGTATCGTGAGCTATGGATTTAACCCGATAATCACCCGAGCCGGAGAACCTAGCGGCGTGCATGGTAATGATGAGAGTGTTCCAGAGGTAGACTTTCGTCAGGGAATAACTGACATGATTGCGATCATTAGAAACGTGGTTTTTAATTGAGATGTATTCGGCCTCGGAAATTGGTATTACACAGTCAAATGACCCTTTGACGAAGCCATGACCAAAAGCAGGCAGATCTAGCTGTACAGTGGTGGAATTTCCAACATGAGGTTCATTCGTCGATCTAAACAAGACTAGGTAAAACAGGCCAACGAATGGGTTGCCGATGGTCTTATCCATGAAGGTCAGGCGATTTTAATTTTGAAAGGTACGGGATTACTCCTGGGCAACCTTGCCATTTGGGATGTCTGATTCTGATGGGTCCTGGCTTCCTGCTCATTGGCCTGTCGGCGATCACTGCTCGAATTGGCGTGCGAGAAAGTCTCTTTTTATTAAAAAAATCTCGCCAGCAAGCCTGCTTTGAAGGCGAAAATTCCAAGCCATGGCTGGAATAATTGTTTAGTGGCAGCGGGAGGGGTGTTCAGATGACAGATGCTTGTAATTGCTGCAAGGGGCTACCTCGCTGTAATGAAATCTGCGGCCAATTGCAAAGCTGCGCCGCTTTCGGGTAGTTCTTTAAATGCTTGGAAAACATGAACAAGCTTCGGCCATACGTTCAGCTCAACATGACTCCCCTGGTGATTTGCTCGATTTGCGTAGCGCTGCGCATCGTCAAAGAGTACTTCATCACGACTTACCTGAATTAAGGTAGGTGGCAAATTCGCCAGATTACCCAGAAGGGGTGATATTTCTGGATGATTAATGGGTTTGCCAGTTGTGTTGCGTGTGACGAACGCTAATACCCATCTTGGTATCTTGCTTAACGGCGTTATCAGTGGACCTAGAAAGGGATCGGTTGGGATATTTGATCGCCAACTTGGATTGGTCATTGTTAAGTCCGTGACTGGAGCGAAAGCTACTACAGCTTCGGCTGGGCGAACGCCAGCGTCCCTTGCCCATGCGATGACCGACAATGACAAGTTTCCACCCGCAGAGTCTCCGGCAATATACAGCGATTCAATTGGTTCAGGGCCATTGGGGCCGTTTTCTAGAACCCACCGGTATGCTTTGCGTGCATCCTCATGACAGGCGACGGTTTTGTATTCAGGCTGCATTCGGTAATCGACTGCTAAAACAGCGACGCCAGCACGCTTGGACAACTCATAAGTGATGTGTCGATGACTCTTTGGACTGCCAAGACGGAACCCTCCGCCATGTAAGTACAGTAATCTTTTGCCTGGGTTGGCCCCGTCGGCGATAACCCACTCCCCGGGAATTCCGTTCACCTCGACTGGCATAATTGTTGCTGGAACCGCGCTTTCCATCAACTCTTCCATGTTTTGTCGCTGAATTGTAATGCTCGCCTTATCATCAGAGGCTGCGATGAACGCCTGTATTCTAGAGACAACCTCATTGTGGGCATCACTAACTTCTTGCTCCTCGATAACCAATGGCGCCCGTGGCAGATCATACTGACTAAGGTTTGGTGCACGGTAGCTATAGGCGAGGTATATGGTGGCTAGAACGGTCAAAATGGCGATGGCGATGGCGATTTGCATTTTTCCTCCAAAGGATCCGTCTGAAGATGCTCGATTAGACCTGCGCTGTCAAGATAGTGATGAGTCAGCAATTTGCGGGCGCAGCGAGAGCAATAGACGGATTAAAAAAAGTAGCCTGAGAGCTTTGTGTATTGGCAGCGCAAGTGCTCAGGCCCAGAGTTAGCCTCACCTGCTATCACGGTGTGTTTGGGCTCAACAGAAAGCGCCGGCTTCATGTTACGCGAACCAAACGAGGGAAAGAGTTGGAGGGAAAAGCCTGGTGTGAGAAAGCACCGTCCGAACACCCTACCGCTATGACGTGGATGCAAAGACTAAAACGGGTATTTACTATTGACTCAGTACTATGCTTGTCTTATCTGTTTGGTTGTATTTCGTTCAGGGCAGTAGGTAAAGGGTGTGAGCGAAAACTCGGGGGTGGGCTTGGTAAGCTCGCGTTGTACTGTAAATATTTAGTGTGCCCGGCTTAACGCAAGTCGACTGCGCTAATGGCACTTCCCAGATCTTTTCGTTGTAATTGAATTGTTCTGGCCGTTGTAGTTAGGCAATTAGTTCAAATTTGAAATCTGGCAAGTATCAAGGATCACTGTTTCAAAGCAGCACTGGACAATGACATCGATGCAAAGGCAGCAGCGTGTCTTGGATAGAGATAGCGAATGCCCTAGCCCAACTAATCATCGCTGTGTAAGAGGGCTGGTAGTTATCGAGGAAAAGCTGAAACACCATAAAAGAGAAAGCAGGCACCAACGGCACAGCAGGCTAAATCCGCATAAAATGCGCAATCACCGTGCTTGACCATTCTAAGGGAAGGCTTGTTGAAACGTCCCGTGCCCCTGACAGGGTACTTATTCAGCTGCTGGCACAGCAGACTCGCCAACCACGAGCCACTTACCACCTTGCTTTTGGAAAACATGCTTACTCGCATGGGGGGCCTCTCCGGCGGATGTATGTACCATCAATACAGTTCTGCCAAAGATTGATGGCATTGACCGTATCCGTTAATTGGGTTCTAGAGGGCTTATTTATATATACTGTCTGTGCGCTAACATCAGGATGAATATATGTACATTCATAAAACTTTCACAGCCCTTTTTACCTGCGTCCTCCTACTCGCAGCCTGCACTGATAACGAGGAGGTAGTTAAATCTACTGCCGCCGTCGCAATACCTGACAAATATGGCGCGCAAATCAGTGAAGATATCCTACGAGCAGGTGGCAATGCCGTTGATGCTGCGGTTGCAACAGGGTTTTCCTTAGCTGTTACTTTCATCGACGCCGGGAATATTGGCGGGGGTGGGTTCATGCTTATTCACATGGATGGCGAAACCACATTTCTTGACTATCGTGAAACGGCACCATCTGCTGCATCTAAAGATATGTATCTTGATGAAAACGGAGACGTTATCAACAACGCCAGTTTGATTGGTGGACTAGCTAACGGTGTGCCAGGAACCGTAGCGGGACTATGGGAAGCACACAACAGATACGGTAAGTTACCTTGGAAAGACGTTGTGAAGCCTGCTATCAACCTCGCAGAGAACGGCTTTATCCCGGCTGATATATTGGTTGATGACGTTCGAAAAATGTACGACTGGTTTGGGGAAGGCACAAACTTTAAAGCATATTTTGGCAGTATGAATAATGATGAATTATTCAAACAACCAGAACTTGCAGAAACCTTACGAAGAATAGCGGAGTTTGGTGCAGAGGATTTTTATCGCGGCGAAACATCACGCTTAATCGTCGAACAAATGGCTCGTAGTGACGGTTTGATAAGCGCAGAAGATCTTGATAATTATAAAGCTATTTGGCGGGAACCACTTAGGGCTAATTGGCGTGGCTATGAAATTGTCTCGGCTCCACCACCTAGTTCAGGAGGCTTTGCTGTCATTCAATTACTTAAAATGAAAGATTACTTGAAGGAGCAGTTCGAAGGTCTAGAACACAATTCACCTCAGTACATCCACCTTGTTGCAGAAATGGAAAAACGAGTTTTCGCAGATAGGGCAGAATATCTAGGAGATCCCTCCTTCGTTGATATAAATATGGATGAACTAATAAGCGAGAAGTACATCGAATCGCGAGCGAGCGAAGTTTCACCGCAGAACATTTCAAGGTTAGAGGGTGTCAAACCAGGGTTAGAATCACCTGATACAACCCACTACTCGATTGTCGATCAGTGGGGTAACGCTGTTTCAAACACCTATACAATTAATTGGAATTTCGGTAGTGGCGTCGTCGTTGAAGGTGCAGGTTTCCTATTGAATAATGAAATGGACGATTTCAGCATTAAGCCAGGTGTACCTAATATCTTTGGGGTTGTTGGAAATACCGCTAACGAGGTTCAGCCAGGAAAACGCATGTTATCTTCTATGTCTCCCACCATGTTGCTAAAAGATCAGCAGGTAGAAATGGTATTGGGAACACCCGGCGGATCAACAATTTTCACTTCAGTCTTCCAAACCATCGTCAATATTCTGGACTTTAATATGTCGCCTTTAGAGGCCGTCGGTGCGACGCGCTTTCATCATCAACTTCTACCACCGGATCTTGTCACCTACAGTGTTACGCGCCCTTTACCACAAGAAACTATTAAGACTATGGCCGAACGTGGTTACCGGCTTGAACCCCACGATTTTGAATTTGGAGATGTACAGGTAATATCTCGAAAAGGTGACTCTTGGCTACCTGCTTCAGATCCTAGAGACAGGGGAGACTCTCGAGTATTTTCCGTTGACTAGCAAGTATATTTTGTTGGAGTGATGATTTTAGAATTCTATGATTACCCAGGGTCATTCGCGGCGTTAAGGAGCCGAGATTCATAATTCGCCAGCGTTTGACCTGCTCCCCAATTGTTTCGTTTGAGACCTTGTAATATTTCAATTAGATTGTCATCTCGAATTCGTTCCATCTCTCGTATACTCATGTGGCCGGATTGTTCATCCGATTGACTGGCAATCTTATCAACTAACTCATCGTCAAGTTCCGGCACATCAGTCAGTTTACTCCAGGGCCATTTTAGGCAAGGTCCAAACTGCTCGATAAAATGACGCATACCCGCCTCACCTCCAGCAACACGGTAAGTATCGAAGATGCCCATTTGAGCGTAGCGTAGTCCAAAACCAAAGCGTACCGCATCATCTATGTCCTGGGTTGTAGCAATGCCGTCTTTTACTAGCCAAAGTGCTTCTCGCCAAAGTGACTCCAACAGGCGGTCCGCGATAAAAGCCTCAATTTCCTTTTTTACAATGAGTGGGTGCATGCCAATAGATTGATAGATCGCCTTTGCTTTTTGGATCACAATAGAACTCGTTTTGCTTCCACCAACGATCTCAACTAAAGGTAGCAGGTAGACAGGATTGAACGGATGTGCGACTAGAAAGCGTTCGGGATTGGACATAAATGCTTGTAAATCAGAAGGCAAAATACCGGATGTTGATGAGGCGATTATCGCATTTATGTCTGCATAATTTTCAATCTCTGCATACACAGCTTGCTTAGTGGCAAGTCGTTCAGGCACAGATTCAACAATGAGTTCTGCTAAATGACAGGCTTCGGCAACACTCTCACAAAAAATCACGCGACCTTCTTTGGGGCCAGTTAAGTTAGAGAGTTTTTTATAGGCGTATCGACTATTAACTAAGACAGCATCGATCTTCTCCTTAGCATCAGGCGCAGGATCAAAGACAGAGACTACAACACCATTTTCAATTAATCGCGCTATCCAACCCGCACCAATTACACCGCCGCCAATGATTGCTGCCCGCTTGATTGTTGTCATGCTCGGTCCTTTTACTTGGCGACAGGGGTTTTTATTTCGAAACTGCTGCCCTTTTTGTTAGCTGCATTTTAGTGCGCACATCTTCGGCTGACATTAGGGTAGCCCCCATTTTATCCACTATGCTGGCCGCTTTTTCCACTAATTGTGCATTGGTTGCGAGTTCACCTTTAGCTAACCAGATATTATCTTCAAGACCAACACGCACGTTTCCTCCCGCCAGAATTGCAGCCGCGACGTATGGCATTTGATGTTGTCCTATAGAGAAAGCAGAAAAGGTCCACTTCTCCGGCGTATTGTTTACCATGGACATAAACGTATTTAAATCGTCAGGGGCCCCCCAGGGAATACCCATACACATTTGGACCATAACTGGATCTTGGATAATGCCTTCTTCGACGAGCTGTTTTGCGAACCAGAGATGGCCGGTTTCAAATACTTCTATTTCAGGGCGAACGCCTATGTCCGTCATCATCTGACCCATTGCCCGCAGCATGCCTGGCGTATTAGTCATTACATAATCAGCTTCAGCAAAATTCATTGTGCCGCAGTCAAGTGTGCAGATTTCGGGTAGGCATTCAGCAACATGCGCAATACGTTCCGTTGCGCCAGCCATGTCCGTCCCGGCAAGATCAAGATCCATTGGGTTTTCCGGATCACCAAATACCAAGTCGCCCCCCATACCTGCGGTAAAATTAACGACCACATCCGTTTGTGAATCACGAATTCGGTCAATAAGTTCGCGATACAATTCAAGCCGACGACTTGGTTCACCCGTATCAGGGTCACGGACATGACAATGGACTATCGCTGCTCCTGCTTTGGCAGCATCGATGGCGCTTTCAGCAATCTGCTTGGGGCTTCGCGGCACATGAGGGGAGCGGTTTTGTGAGCCACCAGAACCGGTAACAGCACAGGTAATAAAAGGATTCATATTCATTGAAAGTGGCATGCATAATCCCGTTTAATTTTTGATTAAAAATTGTAACAGGGTCATGTCTCCAGTAGCCACATGCGTGCAGCTTTAACGCGGTAAACCTTCATAAATTACTGTTGCCTGCTCTTCTTATTTGGAGAGATGCAAGTACCGTTTATTTGTTGCTTAGTTCATGGAATTGATAGCTTTCACTTTCTGTGAGAAATCCCAGGCGAAAAAAAAG
>Ga0307986_10002900_pt1 | contig 12106 bp, 8 predicted proteins | sample EllFjometageno82_FD_203170 | JGI IMG/M metagenome (GOLD analysis project Ga0307986, IMG submission 203170) | Marine microbial communities from Ellis Fjord, Antarctic Ocean - #82 | ecosystem: Environmental > Aquatic > Marine > Unclassified | place: Southern Ocean | collected 2014-10-09
AGTAACTTAGGACTATCACTATTTTGATTTAAGTATTTAATTACAGAAGCTCTGTCCTTTTCTTTTCTTAAACCTGCGTAGGACATTTTAGTTCCTTTTAAATAAGAGGAAGGCTTTGTTAGGAAGCCGTTTAGTTCTTCAAATGTCCATTCTTTATTGTATGAAGTTAAAGTTTTGGAGTATTTATAATCATTTACGCCACCAACTGCTCTACCAACAACATTGTATAAAGCAGGACCAATTTTATTTTTTCCCCCTTTATTTATTGAGTGGCAAGCCGCACATTTTTTAAAAATTTTTTCTCCACTTACAGCATCACCCAATGCCATTATTGCAGTTATATCAATTTTTTCTACCACCTCATCTGTTTGAGTTGTCTCTGAAACTAATTGGCTTTCTACATCAACTTGATATCCAGGGTTTTTTGGGTTCTTCACATGAAAAACGCTATCAGCAATTTTTCCTAAGCCGATTACAAGTAATGCGACCATCAAAATTGCAGCAATAATTTTATTTAGTTCGAACGAATCCATTTAATTTTAATTATTTTGACATATAACATGATAATTAAAAAAATACTTAATTTTTAATTTTATAATTTTGCGTCTGTTGGACGCATAAAGTTGGTAATTTTATAATGACAAAAACACTAATATTAATCCCATCAAGAATGGCTGCAACTAGATTGCCGGGTAAACCACTTCTAAAAATTAATAATTTATCCATAGTTTCTCATGTTTTTAAAAGAGCAGAAGAAGCAAACATTGGCGAAGTAGTTGTTGCAACTGAGGATAAGGAGATACTTAGAGATGTTTTAAAAAATGGTGGCAAAGCAATTTTAACAAACAATAAACACAAAACTGGCACAGATAGAATTTTTGAGGCTTATAAAAAGTTGGATATAAAAAATATTGATTACATATTAAATTTACAAGGAGATGAGCCAGATATTGATAAAGATGACATTATTAATTTGAATAATTGCATGATTAATCAAGATGCTGAATTAGGTACTTTAGCAGCAAAAATTCAAGATGATAAAATGTTGAATAATAAAAATATAGTTAAAGTTATTACAGAGAAAAAGTTGGAAAAAAATAATTTTCCAAGAGCATTAAATTTTACAAGAGATGATTTATCAGCAAATAATAAAAATATTTATCACCATATTGGAATTTATTCTTATAAAATAAGTATATTAGAAAAATTAGTTAGCTTAGATCAAAGTAACGATGAGAAAAAAAATAAATTAGAACAATTAAGAGCTTTAGATAATGATTTAAAAATAAATGTAGCCTTAGCAAAATCTTCTCCTATAGGTGTTGACACTGAAGAAGATTATCTGGCTATAAAAAAAATTATGGAATATAAAATAAAAGATGAATAAAATTTATTTTCAAGGAACTTTTGGAGCATATTCGAATTTGGCTGCACTTGCAGTTGAGCCAGATGCAGAAATTATACCATGCAAAACATTTGATGAATGTTTTTTAAGAGCATCATTAGAGAGTAATTCGCAAATAGTCATACCTGAGTCAAATCGAATTACAGGAAACATTGGAATAGAATATTTGATTTTTAAATATAGGTTAAATATTTATGCAGAACATTTTCAAAAAATTGAACATAATTTACTGGGGCAACCAGGAAGTAGTTTAAAAGATATAAAAGATGTTTTTTCTCATGCTCAAGCACTATCACAGTGCTCAAAGTTTATTAAAAAAAATAATTTAGTTGAACATATTCGTGCTGATACAGCTGGTTCAGCGCAAACAATCTCCAAAAAAAAAAATAAAAGTGAGGCTGCAATTGCCTCATCACTGAGTGCAAATATTTATAAACTTAAAGTACTTGCATCCAATATTGAAGATGAAAAAGGCAACGCAACTCGATTTTTAATTATGGGTAAAGAAGTATCTCAACCTGATTTTGCAGGAAAAAAATATATAACATCTTTTTTATTTAAATTAAAAAGCAAACCGGCTGCACTTTATCAATCCCTAGGGGGGTTTGCTATTAATGGTGTAAATCTAACAAAACTTCAAAGTTACCCAGAGCAGAATTCATTTGAATCATATTTTTTCTTGTGTGATTTGGACGGTCATATAGAAGATCCAAAAGTTCAAAAATCTTTAGAGGAACTAGGACTTCATTGCCAAGATTTTCACGTGTTAGGTGTTTTTGAGGCTGATAAATTTAGAGAAAAATAATCTAGAAACTTTTCTTGTAGATTAGAAAACATTACTGTTATAATAGTATTGGAGGCTAGAGGTGAATGCTGCTTAAACCCGACCAGATCCTAACGGAAGCAGTCGTAGAGACAGTTTTTTAGGTTCTAGTCTCCTTTTTAAAAATGAATAAAAATACAAAAGTTTTAGCTTTAAAGTATAGACCCGAAACATTTGATGATCTTATAGGTCAAGATGTTGTCGCTGAAACGATATCTAACTCAATTAAAGCGAATAAAGTCCCCAATGCCTATCTTTTTACTGGGATCAGAGGAATAGGGAAAACTACTACAGCAAGAATAGTCGCTAAATCTTTAAATTGTTCAAATAACACAGACAAGCTTTGTAAAGGTAATCTTTGTGAAAATTGTACAGCGATTTCAAATTCAAATCACATTGATGTTCTGGAAATGGACGCAGCAAGCAAAACTGGTGTTGACGACGTAAGAGATCTTATTGAATTTTCTAGATATGGCCCAACCACTGCAAAATATAAAATATTTATTATTGATGAAGTGCACATGCTTAGTAAACAAGCATTCAATGCATTATTAAAAACTTTAGAAGAGCCACCTGAGTATTTAAAGTTTATTTTTGCGACCACTGAAATAAAAAAAATCCCAGTGACTGTAGTTTCTCGTTGTCAAAGATTTGATCTATCTAGAATTAAGTCTTTAGAATTATTTGATTATATTAAAAAAATTAAAGATAAAGAAAATGGCAACGCATCTGATGATGCACTTAAGTTAATTGTCAAAATTTCAGAGGGATCTGTTCGGGATGCTTTATCATTACTAGATAGGGCATTACTTACATTAGATAAAGACAAAGAGTTAGATTTAACTTCTGCACAAAAAATATTTGGTTACTTTGATAAGTCACAACTAATTAATTTATTTCAGCTTATATTTGAAGGCAAAGAAGCAGAGGTTTTGAATAATTATAGAGAAATTTACAACCAAGGAGTTGAACCTAAAATTTTTATAAATGATTTTTTAGAACTTTTATACTACTTTAAGAATATTGAATCATTAAACATTGATGGCACAAATTTCTCATTAAACGATGAAGAATTTAATAAAATTAAAGAAATTTCTAAAAAAATTAATAATGAAACCTTAATACTATTTTGGCAATTCACTATTAAAACACTAGAAGAGCTTGATATTGTTTCTAATCAACACTTATCGATGGAAATGTTTCTAATTAGATTAATTCACTTAAAAAGTATTAAGAGCATGTCTGAAATCAGCCACGAAAGCTCACATCAATTAAACGAAAGTATTAGCCAAACATCTATTTCAAAAAAAAAAGAAGATGAAGATTTATTTGGAATAAAAGACAAGGCTGAAACGATTAGTCAAATAAAAAATATTGCTCAAGAAAAAGATATAACATTAAAAGATAACAGTGAAATTAAAGCCCAGAGTAACATTATAGACTCATTTGATAACCTGTTAAAAATATGTTCTTTAAAAAAAGAGAATAAATTAAAATATGAATTAGAAAAAAACGTTAATCTTGTTAGTTTTGAAAGCCAAAGAATTGAAATTTCATTTAACGAAGATTTAGACAGAGATTTTATTAAAGATTTATCTTCAAAACTTTATGAATGGACCAATGATAGGTGGATTATAACACTTAGTAAAACTAAAGGGCAGCTATCAAAAAAAGAAGAAGAGGTTAATTTAAAAAAAGAGTTAATAGACAGTGTAAAAAAATCTTCAATTTACAAGGTTATTTTAGAAAAGTTTCCAGATATAGAACTGATTGATGTTAAGGCGAATAAGACAGAAAAATAAAAATGACTGATTTCACAAAAATTTTAGATAAAGCTAAAGAATTAGAGACCAAAATGAAAGAGAGTCAGGAAAAGATTAAAAATATTAAAGTTGAAGGGACCTCAGGCTCAAATTCTGTAAAAGTTACGTTAAATGGTGAAAACGAAATGATTAAAATCAATTTGTCAGATCAAGTGATGAAAGAAGACAAGGTTATAATAGAAGACTTAATAGTAGCAGCCCATAATAATGCAAAATCTGAATTGAAATCCAAAACATCTGAGGAATTTTCAAAATCTACAAGTGGGTTTGATATTCCAGGTTTTAAATGGCCACTTTAATCAAATGCAAAATATTAATGAAATAGAAGATTTAATTAAATTAATTGCTAAACTTCCAGGTCTAGGTCCCAAATCTGCAAAAAGAATCGTTTTAAAACTTATTAATAATAGAGACGAGTTAGTTAAGCCAATGGCTAAAACCTTAGCACAAGTTTACAAAAATGTTATTAGATGTCAATCTTGTGGAACTTTAAAGTCTAATTCTTTAGGCTGCAATAATTGTGAAAATGCAAGAGAGAAATACAACAAGATATGTGTGGTTGAGGATATTGCAGATCAATGGTCGATAGAAAATTCAAATATTTTTAAAGGATATTTTCACATTCTTGGTGGAACAATCTCATCATCTGGTCAAAGGAAAGAAGATCTTTTGATTAACTCATTAGTAGAAAGGGTTGTTAGAGATAATATCGAGGAAGTTATACTAGCAACCAGTGCAACAGTTGAAGGTCAAACTACAGCATATTATATTCAGGACAGCCTTAAAAAAACAAATGCAAAAGTTACAAAGCTTGCTCAAGGCTTACCAGTGGGTGGTGAAATAGAGAACCTAGACGATGGAACTTTATATTCAGCGTTTAAAAATAGAAATAGAATTAAAACTAATTCTGATTAGATTTCTTTAATAATCGATTTAGATGCAATAGGGGTTCCGTGTAACCAGAAGGTTGCTCTTTACCTTTAAAAATTAAATCACAAGCAGTTTTAAAAGCAATCGATTGATCAAAATTTTCAGACATCATCTCGTAGCTTCCTCTTCCAGAACGAGTGTAAGCACCATCATTTTTATTTTGATCATCAACAACTTTTGCCATTTTTTTCATTATTTCCATAACTTGTGATTTTGTACAAATATCGTGATGTATCCAATTAGCAATATGCTGAGAAGAGATTCTTAAAGTGGCCCTATCTTCCATTAAGCCAACATTATTAATATCAGGCACTTTTGAACAACCAACTCCATGATCTACCCATCTTACAACATACCCCAAAAGGGTTTGTGCAGAATTTGAAATTTCAGAATTAATTTCTTCTATTGACCAATTTGGTCTATCAGCGATTGGAACTGTTAAAAGATCATCAAGTTTCGTAGACTCTCTTTTTTGAATTTCTTCTTGTTTTTTAAAAATATTTATCTCATGATAATGTAAAGCATGAAGCGCTGCTGCTGTAGGTGACGGTACCCAAGCACAATTTGCTCCAGCATTTAAATGACCTGTTTTTTGTTCCATCATATCTTTCATTCTATCTGGCATTGCCCACATTCCTTTACCAATTTGTGCTTTACCTGAAAGACCACAGATAAGACCTATATCAACGTTATTATTTTCGTATGCATTAATCCATTTAGAAGATTTCATATCACCTTTTTTAATCATAGGGCCAGCTTCCATAGAGGTATGTATTTCATCTCCAGTTCTGTCTAAAAATCCAGTGTTAATAAAAAATACTCTGTTTTCAAGTGTTCTAATACACTCTTTTAGGTTTGAAGAGGTTCTTCTTTCTTCATCCATGATTCCAATTTTACAAGTATTTTTTTTTAACTCTAAAACTTCTTCAACTTTAGTAAAAATCAAATCTGTAAATGAGGTTTCATCAGGACCATGCATTTTTGGTTTAACAATATAAATTGAGCCATTTCTTGAGTTATTTCTTTTATTTATATCATGAAGGCATGCTGCTGAAGTTATAAAGGCATCCATAATCCCTTCTGGAATCTCAGAGCCATCTTTTAAGAGAATTGCTGAGTTAGTCATAAGGTGCCCAACATTTCTTATTAGTAGCAGACTTCTTCCATGTAATTTTAGTCTTTTACCACCTTTGGAAACGTAACTTCTGTCAGGATTTAATTTACGCTCATAAGTCTTTCCATTTTTTTCAAATGTTGATTTTAAATTGCCCTTCATTAAACCAAGCCAATTACGGTAGCAAGAAATTTTATCATCAGCATCAACTGCTGCAACACTATCTTCATTATCACAAATAGTTGAGACTGCTGCTTCAACAATAATATCACTAATTTTTGCAGAATCATTTTGTGCACTAAAAGCTTTTGGATCTATAATTATTTCTACATGAAGATTATTATTTTTGAGAATTATTGCAGAGGGATTATTAACCTCTCCTCTATGACCAATAAACTTATCTTTATTTTTCAGTAACGTTTCAACATCATCTTTTAATACAACAAGAGAGCCATCATCAATTTTAAATCCCGTGATATTATACCAGTCTAAACTCTCTAAAGAAAAATATTTTTCTAAAAAATTTCTTCCATATTTTATTACCATTTCCCCTCTTAAAGGATCATATCTCTGAGAAGTACTATCTTCAGATTGTTCAATCACATCAGTACCATATAAACTATCATATAAACTCATCCATCTTGCGTTAGCAGCATTTAATGCGTATCTTTCATTCATGATCGGAACTACTAATTGTGGACCAGCAATACTAGTTATTTCTTCATCAACATTACTTGTTTTGATTTTAAAATCAGGACCTACTTCCTTTAGATAATTAATTTCCTTTAAAAATTTTTTGTATTCTTCTAAATTGATTTTATTATCTCTATTTGCAATGTGCCAAGTATCTATTTTTTTTTGTAAATCATCTCTTATTTTTAATAGATTTTTATTTTTTGGAGCCAACTCATGAACTGCCCTGTCAAAACCCACCCAAAATTTTTCTGAAGATATATTTGTATCTTTAAGTAATTCTTCATTAACGAAGTTAAATAATTTATTAGAAACTGATAGATTGTGTATTTTTTTATATTGTTCTTTCATAGCACTCATTTTACCCCATCTGTATTTTTGCCTGAGAGTTTTGCTCCATCGGCGAGATCAAGTCTCTTTCCAGAGTGTTATGTTTGTTATCGGTCCTTTTGCCTGAGAGTTTCCGGGGTGGTTGCTCCTTCGGCGCTAATATTCTTAGTCTCTCCCGATATAGAATGAGAATACTTATTAATATAATTAAGTCAAATATTAATTAATTAAAACATTTTATTGCCTTTTTTGTTAATTAATTAATAATTAATTAATTCAAATGAAAAACTATTTAAACTTTGAAACAGATATTAAAAACTTAGAGCTAGAAATAGAAAAGCTCAAAGACCCTTATAATCAAGACGGTCTTTCTGAAGTAGATATAAAAAAAATTTCTGTGTCACAACAAGAAATAGACAAAAGGTTAAAAGAAATTTATTCTAATTTAGATCCGTGGCAAACAACTTTAGTTGCAAGACATGAGGATAGACCAAAAGCAAAATTTTTTATAGATAATTTGTTTGAAGACTTTATTTCACTATCAGGGGATAGGTTTTATGGGGAGGATAAATCAGTTATAACTGGATTCGCAAAATTTAATGAAAAATCAGTTTTAGTTATAGGACAAGAAAAAGGAGATAGTCTTGAAACTAGAATTGAAAGAAATTTTGGAATGATGAGGCCCGAAGGTTATAGAAAAACTATAAGATTAATGAAACTTGCAGATAAATTTAATATACCAATAATTTCGTTTATAGATACACCAGGGGCATATCCAGGAGTTGGTGCTGAAGAAAGAGGACAAGCCGAGGCAATAGCAAAATCAATAGAATGCTGCATGTCATTAAGTGTACCGACATTTGCAATTATCATTGGAGAAGGTGGCTCAGGTGGAGCAATAGCATTAGCCTCATCTAACAAAGTTATTATGTTAGAAAATTCAATCTATTCAGTAATATCCCCAGAAGGATGTGCTACAATTTTATGGAGAGATCCTACGAGAACACTTGATGCTGCAAAAGCAATGAAATTATCATCAAAAAATCTTTTAGAATTAAGGATAATTGATGAAATTATTTCAGAACCAATTGGTGGAGCCCATAGAGATAGAGATTTAATTTTAGATAATGTAAGAAAATCTATAGAAGGTAATTTAAACGAATTCCTTAATATGGGTAGAGATGAAGTTTTAAACCATAGAAAAAATAAATTTTTAATCATTGGAAGATCAAAAGGATTTGTTAGTCAATTAGATGATTTAAGCACATTGAGTATGAAAAGAAATAAACTTAATAAGTTTATTGAAAGTTTCTTTAAATTAAAAATTAATTTAGGAATTTCTTTTGCAGCAGCAAGCTTAATTGTTTATTTGATATTTTTTTTATAAAGCACCACAACAGTTTTTAAATTTTTTACCTGTGGCTTCACACTTTTCATTTCTTGAGATTTTCTCACCTTTTTTTTGAAGCAATAAACATTTTGGGTTATTAGAAATTTTTATTTCTTTTTTATTAATTTTTAGGTCAGGTTCATTTTGTTCATGTACTATTTTTAAATTAATTAAAATTGTTACAAAATCAATCTTTAGTTTATTAAGTAAACTTTCGAAAAGATGAAAAGCTTCTTTTTTATATTCAACCAGTGGATCTCTCTGACCATAAGACCTAAGTCCTATAACCTGTCTCAATTGCTCAAGATATTGAATGTGTGACTTCCAATTTAAATCTATACATTGTAGAAAAATTCTTTTCTCAATTTCTTTTGCCTTTTCCTCATCTAACATCTTAATTCTTTCATTTCTTGATTCTGTAAATTTAGAATCGATTTTTTGTTTGAATTCCTGATCTTTTGAATCAATCAAATTATTAAATTCCTCTTCATCTACACTTTTTCCAAGTAAAATTTTTAATTGATTATTAAATTCATTACCTTGCGTTTTTGATAATTTTTGGACCTTTAAATCAATTAAATGGCCTGTAATTTCTGATAGGAATTCATCTGAATAATCAAAGATTTTTTCACTATTCATTACATTATTTCTTTGAGAAAATATTACGTGTCTTTGGTCATTTAAAACATCATCAAATTTTAGTAAATTTTTTCTTATGTCAAAGTTTCTTGCTTCCACTTTTTGTTGTGCTCTCTCAAGAGCTTTATTGATCCAAGGATGATCAATACTTTCCCCATCTTTTAACCCAAGTTTTTGAAGAATATTGTTCATAGACTCTGAGCCAAAAATTCTCATCAAATCATCCTCTAAACTGACATAAAAAATTGAACTTCCTTCATCACCTTGCCGTCCAGCACGTCCTCTAGCTTGGTTGTCGACTCTCCTAGATTCCATTCTTTCAGTACCAATCACATATAATCCACCCAGTGATTTTATTTTATTCTTATTTATTAAAAGTTCCTCATCAGGTTGACTTCCCTTTTTTCCACCTAGTTGAATATCAACACCTCTACCAGAAATACTTGTGGTAATTATGACTGAATTCATTTTACCAGCATTTGCTATAATCTCAGCTTCATTTTCGTGATTTTTTGCATTTAAAATAACATGTTTTATTTTTTCTTCTTTTAGTAATTTTGAGTAAATTTCAGACTTATTGATGCTAGATGTAAAAACTAAAATTGGTTGACCTCGTTTGTGACATTCGAGAACTTTTTCAACAATAGCTCTATTCTTTTCTAGTTCAGTTCTAAAAATTTGATCATTCCAATCCTCTCTAATCATTTTTTTATTTGTAGGAATAATTACAACAATTAAATTATATATTTCATAAAATTCCTCAGATTCTGTTGCGGCAGTTCCAGTACATCCAGAAATTTTATCATAAAGTTTAAAATAATTTTGATAAGTTATCGATGCAAGAGTTTGGTTCTCTGCTTGTACATCTATTTTCTCTTTGGCTTCAAGAGCCTGATGAAGTCCATCTCCAAACCTTCTTCCTTCTAATATTCTTCCAGTAAGCTCATCAATAATTTTTAACGTACCATCTTTAACTATATAGTCTCTTCCTTTTTCAAATAAATGGTTGGCTCGCAATGATTGATTGACATGGTGGACTAAGCTTAAGTTTTCTGGATCATAAAAATTATTATTTTTTAAAATTCCTGCATTTGAGAATATTTCCTCTACAGTATTTATTCCTGTATTTGTAAGTAAAATATTTTTATCTTTCTCATCTATTTCATAATTTTCTGGTGTTAACTTTTTAATAAGTTTATCAATTGCAAGATATTGTTCAGTTTTATTTTCAGCTGCTCCAGAAATTACCAAGGGTGTTCTAGCTTCGTCAATTAAACAAGAGTCTATTTCATCCACAATAGTGTAAGCGTGTCCTCTTTGAACCATTTGTTCTTTAGAGAATTTCATATTATCTCTTAGATAATCAAACCCTAACTCACTATTGGTTGCATATGTTATATCATAATTATAATTTTTTTTTCTTTCGTAATCGTCTTGATCATTATTTATGTAGCCAGATGTCAATCCTAAGAATTTATAAATCTCTCCCATTTCTTGAGAATCTCTTTTTGCTAAGTAATCATTAACAGTAACAATATGAACACCTATGTCTTGCAAAGCATTTAAGTAGGCTGCGAGACTTATGGTAAGTGTTTTTCCTTCACCAGTTCTCATTTCTGCAATTTTACCTTCGTGCAAAACAACACCACCTATTATTTGAACATCATAATGTCTTTCATTCCTTGTTCTTTTGGAGGCCTCTCTTACAAGTGCAAAAGCCTCAGGTAATAAATCATTAATATTTATACCCTCATTAAGTCTTTTCTTTAAATCACTTGTTTTTTTGGGAAAGTCTTCATCTAAAATATTTTTAACAGTATTTTCAAAAAAGTTAACTTTTTCAACAATCTTAGCAATTCTATCAAGCTCTTTTTGGTTACTTGATTTTATGAACTTTGAGATAAAATTTAAGGGATTAAGCATCTGATTTTTTGATATACAATTAATTATAACTTTTAATATAAGTATTAAATAAATATTTTAAATAGATGCCAATAAACCTTAAAAACTTTATAAACTCACAAGCTATTAAGTCAAAAATGAATGACTTTCAAGATTTAGACCACATTGAAGGAGTTTCGATATCTACTATTAGTGCAAATTTATATGATAAACCAAGAGATGATTTGGTTATGTTCTATTTTAGAGATGGAGCAAATTATGCTTCCGTTTATACAAAATCAAAAATAATTTCGGAGAACATAAAATGGAACTTAAATATAAAAAATAAAAAAATAAAATCACTTATAATCAATACTAGGAATGCTAATACCTTCACAGGTTCGGATGGTTACAAAGGTTTAAAAGAAATAGCAGAAGAAGCATCAATACAACTATCAAAAAAACAAACAGAAGATGAGGATTATCCAAAAAAGATATTAGCCAATGAAATTCTTTTTGGGTGTACAGGAACAATAGGTGAAAAGTATCCAACAGAAAAAATTAAAAATAATATTTCAGAATTAGTTAAAAAAATTAAGTATATTCAAAATAAGTACATCTGGATGAAAGCTGCACTAGGTATAATGACAACTGATTTAAAACCAAAACTTGCAATGGAAGAGTGTGAAATAGCTAATAAAAAAATAAAAATATACGGAGTAGCAAAAGGTTCGGGAATGATTTTTCCAAATATGGCAACTACGTTAGGTTACATCTTTACTGATGCAGATCTTTCAAATGATATTCTAAATAAATTACTAAAAAAAAATATTGAGACAACCTTTAATGCAATTAGCTGCGATGGAGACACGAGTACAAATGATATGGTTTCTATTTTTTCAACTGGAAAAATTAAAAATGTAAATATAAAAAATATTACTGATAAAAAAGTTAAAGATTTTGATGTAGCTTTACATTCTGTATTATTAAATTTAGCAAAAAGAATAGTTGCTGACGGTGAGGGAGCAAGCAAGTTTATTACAATTAATGTCACCAAATCAAAAACAGAGGATGATGC
>Ga0307986_10002901_pt1 | contig 12104 bp, 10 predicted proteins | sample EllFjometageno82_FD_203170 | JGI IMG/M metagenome (GOLD analysis project Ga0307986, IMG submission 203170) | Marine microbial communities from Ellis Fjord, Antarctic Ocean - #82 | ecosystem: Environmental > Aquatic > Marine > Unclassified | place: Southern Ocean | collected 2014-10-09
CTAGCTATATCTTCAATGAATATACAATATTGAGGATCTATTCTATATTTTTCGATAATTTTTTTATACGGAGCAATTGAGGGTTTTGGCACAAAATCAGCATCTACTATATCAAACACTCCATCAAAAAGATTTTGAATACCAATTCTTTTGGTAACATTGGCAGCATGAGCTTTTGAGCCATTAGTAAATATAAATTTTTTACCTTTTAGATTAGTTAATTCATTTTGGAGTTTTGTATCTTCTTTTAAAAACTCTAAATCTACATCATGAACAAACTCTAAAAATTCTTGAGCATTAATCTTATGATTTTTAATCATTCCATTTAGTGTTGTGTTATATTCATGAAAATAATTTTTTTGAATTTTTTTTGCTTCTTCTACGGTTACATTAAGCTTGTCAGATATAAAAAATGTCATTTTTTTATCCACCTGATCAAAAACTTTTGTATCTCCTGAGTATAAAGTATTATCAAGATCAAAAAGCCAATATTTTATTTGTTTTAATTTTTTCATTTTCTTATTAGTGTTCCGGAACCCTCATCTGAAAAAATTTCATATAAAATTGAATGAAGCTTTCTACCATCAATAATAACAACACCTTTAACTCCATTTTCAATCGCATCAATTGAGTTTAAAAGCTTAGGTATCATTCCACCCTCTACTACCTTTTTATCAATCAAACTTTTTGCCTCTGCAGGTTTAATTTCATTAATTAAATTTTTATTTTTATCGTAAACACCTACAACATCTGTCATTAGTAGCAATCTCCTAGATTTTAAACTTTTCGCTATAGCAGCAGCTGCTGTATCTGCGTTAATATTATATTTTTCCCCCTCATCATCCTTACCCATTGGAGAAATTATAGGTATTTGTTGCTGATCTACAATAGTTTGAATTTTTTCATTTAATATTTTTTTTGGCCTTCCCACAAAGCCAAGGTTTTTATTTTCTTGTTCTACTATAAAAATATTATTTTGACTGACATTTAGTCCACCTGCTTTACATCCTTTTTCCTTCAATTTTTCTATAATTTCTGAATTAAAATCTACCAAAGCTTTTTCAACAATTTCCATAGTTTGTTTGTCAGTAACCCTTAAACCGTTGATAAATTGACTCTCAATATTTAATTTTGCTAGTTCTATTTTTATTCTGGGACCGCCTCCATGCACAATAATTATAGTCAGCCCTAATTTATAAAGTATGGCTATATCCTCTATAAATTTATTGAATAGATCAGGATCTATCAGAACTTTCCCACCACACTTTATTACTATTTCTTCTTTTTTATATTTGCTCACATATTTAGGAACATGGGAAATATCAGGCGCATTTTCTGGCCAAAACTTTTTTAAATTTTCTAGGTCTTCTTCTCTTGAACCCATTTAATTTGTTTTAACTGTTGTTCTTTTCATTATAAACCATTGCTGAGCAATAGTTAAAATGTTGTTGACCGTCCAGTAAACAACTAATCCCGACGGGAAAGATGCTAGTATTACCGTTAAGAATACTGGAAAGAACATAAATATTTTAGCTTGAATAGGATCAGTTGGAGCAGGATTTAATTTTTGTTGAATAAACATTGTCAGGCCCATTAAAATTGGCCAAATACCTATTATTAAAAAACTAGGTGGTGTAAACGGCAGTAAACCAAAAAGATTAAATATTGTAGTAGGGTCTGATGCTGATAAATCTTTTATCCAACCAAAAAAAGGTTGATGTCTCATTTCTAGTGAAATGAAAAGCATTTTATAAATTGCAAAGAAAAATGGAATCTGTATTAAAACTGGCAAACAACCTGAAGCAGGATTAATCTGCTCTTTCTTGTACAGTGCCATTATAGCCTGTTGAAGCTTAACTTTGTCGTCTTTGTGAAGATCCTTAAGTCTTGCCATCTCTGGCTGCAATGCTTTCATTTTTGCCATCGATTTAAAAGAGTAACTAGCAAGTGGAAAGAAAACTAATCTAATCATTACAGTAATAAGAACGATAGCTATTCCAAAGTTGCCTGTTAGTTTAAACAAATAGTCTACCGCGAAAAAAAGAGGTTTTGTAAAAAAATAAAACCAACCCCAGTCAATAATTAAATCTAATTTCTCTATATTTTCTTTTTCTGCATATGCATCAATAGTTTGGACTTCTTTAGCTGCTACAAAAATTTTAATTTCATTATTTACTTTCGCAGATGGTGCAATCACTTTTGGATTATTTAATAGAAAATTAGCCTTATAAGCATCTTGATATAAAAAAGTAGACTTAAATTTTTCACCTGACTCAGGTATTAAAGCAGTCATCCAGTATTTATCTGTAATACCTATCCATCCTTTGTCTGCTTCTCGTACTATTTTTTTTTCTTCAATGTCATCATAATCGTCTTCTTTAAGTTCTTCGTCTAAAACAGCAATAAAACCCTCGTGCAGAATATAAAAACCTTTTAAGTCTTCAGGTATATTTTTTCTTGTTAGCTGAGCATAAGGATATAATTCAACCTGTTCTGAAGAATTATTTTTTACTTCTTGATTAATTTTAAAAAGATAATTGTCGTCTATTTCTATTTTTTTTTTGAATATAAGATTTGAACCATTGTTCCATTCTAACGTTACTGGGCTATTCACGGATAAAACTTTATTGCCCACAATAGTCCACACACTTTTACTAGTTGGAACTTTAATCTTATTTCCTATACTTGCCCAACCTGTTTCAGCAAAATATCCATTTTTTGTTTCTTTAGGGTTTAAAAACTGCACAACATCATTTGATTTAATATTTACTTTGTAATTTTTAAAAGATAAGTCATCGATTGTTGCACCTTCAAGTGAGATAGATCCTTTTATTTTTTTATTTTCTAATAAAACTCTCTTTGATTTTTTTAGAGAATCTTCTCTTGAAATATTTTCTTTAACAATCGTCCCATCAATACTTGGAACAATACCATTATCAGTTAATTTATTTTCTGACTTGGCACTTGAAATTTTTTGATTTTGTGTGTCAATAGGTTGAGGGGAATCAACAAAAGCTGACCAGAAAAGTAGTACAGACATAGACAGCGCTATAGCTATAAAAACATTTTTATTTTCCATTTAATCTAACTCCTTTGATTTATAATTTTTTACAGGAACTAGGTCTATTCCGTCTGCACCACCTAAAATTTTTATAGGATGACAGCGCATAATTCTTTTCAAGCTATATGCACTACCTTTTATTAAACCGTGTTCCTTAAGTGACACACTACAATACTCTGAACATGTAGGGTAAAACCTGCATCTCACACCTAACAAAGGTGAAATAAAAAAATTATAGAAATTTATTAATAACAAAATTATAATAATAAAAAAATTTGAGACTATAGAATCAAAACTTTTTAAAGCTTTGCTGCATTGTTGAAAATAGAATTTTATGGTCTTTTTCATAAGCTTTTGATTTTCCAAAAACTATATAAGTATAATTAGTATTAATTGCACCTTTTATTTTTAAAAGCTTGTGTACTATAGCTTTTAATTTACGTCTAATTTTGTTCCTTTTTACAGCATTACCAATTTTTTTTTTCATTACAAAACTAATGTGTAATAAATTTTTATTTTTTGAAGGAATAAAGTTTTTAGCAGCAAAAATAGAAAAAAAATCGGAATGAACCTTTTTTTCTTTTAAGGTTAATTTGAAATGATTATTTTTTTTTAGACTTTCGAGCTTAATCATTAAAAACTAAGTCGAGATAGTTTTACGCCCCTTGGCTCTTCTTCTTGCAATTAATTGTCTGCCAGCTTTAGTAGCCATTCTGGACCTAAATCCATGTCTTCTTTTTCTTACTAGGTTGCTGGGCTGATAAGTTCTTTTCATAAAATATCATTCGTTATATAGTTAATTATATTAGATAAGTACAGCTAAAACAGATAAATGAATTTAAAGTTAAAATTGCTACTAGGTACCGTATATCTCATTTGTTTTTCTACCCTAATGTTCGTTATTTTTTCAAATTTCGATTTTCAAGATTTATCTGATATTAATTTCTTCAAAAATAATCAGCAATTATTAAATAATTTCAAATTAGAAAATATATTTTTACTTTTAGTCTTTTTTTCAATCTTTAGCATTGTATGGATACTTTTACTTGGCTTTGGCTCGCCTTTAGCTTTATTTGCAGGTTTTGTATTTGGGAAATGGTTAGGTGCTTTAATTTCAATTATATCATTCTCAATAGGGGCTACATTACTTTATTATTTGGCAAATTTCTTTTTTAAAGATTTTATTAAAAATAAATTTTCTAAAAAAATAAAAAAGTTTATTAATTTATTTAACAAAAATGATTTTTTATATTTTATGTTGTTTAGATTTACAGGAGGAGGAATGCCATTTGCAATTCAGAATGTTCTACCTGTAATTTTTAACATGAAAATAAAAAAATATTTTTTTTCAACTTTACTAGGAGTGGCGCCAGGTATATTTATAATAACTTCATTGGGTGCTGGTGTCGGAAATTTTATTGATAGAAATGACTCAATAATATGGACAGATTTAATTAAAGATTCTGAAATATATTTACCAATTCTAATTTTTATTATAGTATTAATTTTAGCAACAGTTATTAATAAATTTTATTTTAATAACAAACTTTCTAAATAAAATTTTTTAAAGTTTGCACAACAAAGTATTTACCATGAAGTTAAAAAACAATTTACTCCTAGAATCTAGCCCATATCTTCAACAACACAAAAAAAACCCTGTTCATTGGCAGACATGGACTGATAACACACTTAGTTCTGCTAAAATAAATAAAAAACCAATTTTATTAAGTATTGGTTATTCCGCATGTCATTGGTGCCATGTCATGGCGCATGAAAGTTTTGAAGATGAGAAGACTGCAGATTTGATGAATAAATATTTTTTGAATATAAAAGTTGACAGAGAAGAAAGACCAGATATTGATTATGTTTTTCAAAGCTCTTACCAACTTTTTAACCAATCAGGAGGTGGTTGGCCCTTGACAATATTTCTAGATGAAAATGCTATACCGTTTATGGCTGGAACTTATTTTCCTAAACACACATCACATGGACTACCTTCATTTAAGGAAGTTATTTTGAAAGTTGGAGGAACCTATATTGAACAGCGAGAAGAGATTATCAGCCAATCTCATATAATCTCTAAAGGATTGGAATTAAAAAAATCTTTAGTGCTTAATCAAAATCTTGAAACAATTTTACAAGACATCATATCAAATTTAGATGAAAAAAAAGGTGGCTATAGAGGTTCGCCAAAATTTCCAATATTTAATATATATGATGTTTTATTATTTTTTTTTAACAAAACAAAAAAACTCGACTACATAAAGCCTGTAGAACTAATTTTAAACCAACTTTGTTCCCAGGGAATATACGATCATGTAGAAGGAGGAATTTCAAGGTATACCACAGATGAAAATTGGTTAATCCCTCATTTTGAAAAAATGCTATACGATAATGCTCAATTTGTTTTGCTTTTATCAAAATACCTGAAAATAAAAAAAAATAAATATTTTGAAAAAAAAATTACCCAAACAATAAAATTTATTAATCAAAATTTCATTAATCAAGAAAGCAAATTATTAGGTTCAGCATATGACGCTGATAGTGATGGAGAAGAGGGCAGATATTACGTTTTTAGTTATAAGGAATTAACACAAATTAAAGATATAGAAAAATATTTTGACATAAAGCCAGAAGGAAATTGGGAAAATAAAATAATCTTAAAAGAAATAGAAGCACCACCAGAATCAGTAATACATGAATTAAAAAAATTAAGAGAAAAAAAAAATAAACCATTTTTTGACAACAAGAGCCAATTAGACTTAAACTGCCTCTGGGTTAGCGCCTTAATCTCTGCTGAACAAGTATTACCTAATAATAGTTTTTTTAAAATTGCGGAAACCTATTATGAAAGTTTAGAAAATTTTTTTTTTAATAAAGAAAATTTAAAGCACACAACTCTTCAAGCTGAAGTGTTTTTAGAAGATTATGCATATAGCATTGCTATGCTTTTAGACCTTTATGACCATACATTAAAACCTAATTATTTATTTAAGGCAAAAGAATTATGTAAAAAAACAATCGAACTATTTTATATAAAAGAAAAATCAATATTTCAAAAAAATATAGTTGCTACTAACAATCTTTTTCACAGGCCAATAGATATAAGCGATGGCAATATTCCTAACGGTAATTCAATCATGTTATTGAATTTTTCTAGATTAAAGATGAAAAATGAAGCCAAAGAACTTTCCGATAGTTTGAATGGCTATTTAAACGTATACAAATCTTTGATGGCAAGCAGTTTAAAATCGATTGAATATTTTAACATGCTAGATTCCAATGGTAACTGCACGGAAAAAGGTTGCTTAATTTAAGAAATGATTAAAAAGAAACTTTTTTTTTGGATTATCTGGCTAACACTAGTTATTTTATGGAACTATGGATACCCACAAGCATTACCATTGTATGATGTTTTAGTTGCCCTAGGTTTGTCTGTTTTATTTATTGTTTTAAAAAAATATGAAAAATAATTCATTAATTATTTACAACTAATTAAATTGTAACTATATTGTTCAATAAATGAACAAATTAATAATCATTTGTAATGAAAAAGTCTCAAAGGATGAAAAAAATAATTTTTTTTCTTCAAACGCAGATTTACAGATTCTTCCTGATGGATTAAGTAAGTTTTTCGATATTTATTGTATTTTTAGAAAGTTAAAAACAAATGGTAATCACAAGTTTGGTATTACAAAAATTAAAATAGCATCAAATATATTTATTTTTATAAAAAATCTAATAAAAACATTATTTTTAAAAAGATCTAAATACCTAATTGTTACAATTACTCCTTATAGTTTTATTTCATTTATTATTTTAAGTATTTTTAAAAAAAATATATTTGTATATCTGATGAGTAGCGGACACGATGAGTGGAAAAATATTGTAGGTTCTTGGAGTGTATGGATTTATGATTTGATGTTTAAAATTGTTACAAAAAATTCTAAAGTAATAGTTTGTCACAAAAGATTATATGATGAGAAAAAAAGTTTCTTGATAAATCCTGCACGTCTTCACCAGGAGTGGTTTGAAAAAAAAAATTCTCCCTCACTCGACAAAGCTAAATATTTATATGTTGGAAGATTTAATCCTGAAAAAGGAATTGAAAACTTTATTAAATTATTTAATTCAATTGAAATTGATGCTCAGCTTTCGATAGCAGGAGAGAAGAAAAAAATCGATGCGACAGAAAAAAATAATATCAATCAATTAGGCTATATTTCAGATGAAAAGCTATTAATAGAAACATATGATAAGCATAATATTGTGGTATTGCCCTCGTTTACTGAAGCTCATCCATATGTAATTGATGAGGCCTTATCAAGAGAAAGACCTGTAATTATTTTTGAAGATATCTCCTATGTAAAAGGAAATAGGTTGGGTATTTTTGTTATTAAAAGAAGCTCAAAACAATTAGAAGATATTACTAAATTTATACTTAAAAATTTTAATAAGATTCGGCAAGATATGAAAAAAAACAACCTACCAACAAAAAAAAAAATGTTAATAGAGCTTAAAAATATAATAGATTTAAATGATTAATTAATTAGTTGAAAATAATTAATTACTAACTATAATGTTCAATAAATGAACAAATTAATTAGTTTTAAATAAAATATGGCAAGAGTACTTTTAGTTAATCCACCATTTTATCGTTTACTAGGTTCGCATTATAATGCAAACTCACTTGGCATTGCTTACATAGCTTCTTATTTAAACAAAAGAGGTCATGATGCTTGGCTCTATAACGCAGATTATAAAAGCGAACATTCATACATAAAATTAAAAGGAATTTTTTCAAATTTTACAAACTATAAAGATTATTTCAAGGACACAGAAAACGAAATTTGGCACGAGGTAAAAAATCAAATTATTAAGTTCAAGCCTGAGTGGGTTGGATATACATCATATACAGCTAATATTAGTGCGATAAAAATAATCTCAGATAAAGTTAAGCAAGTTGACCCATCTATTAAACAAGTTATAGGCGGTGTGCATGCTACTTTGGACAGCGATATTCTTAACAGCCTAACATCTGTTGATTATTCCATCCAAAGAGAAGGTGAAGAAGCTTTTTTAGCTCTTGTCGAAAAAAAAGATCCTAAAAAAATACCTGGTGTTGTGTCCAGGTCTAACAATACTTTATTTAAAACAGGTATTGCACCTGTCATTAAGGACATAAATATTCTGCCCTTCCCGGAGAGAGAAAAATTTTGGGGCATACCTGAGAATGAAAGAAGAAGTGTGGATGTATCTTATGTGAACACCATAAGAGGTTGTCCTTATAAATGTACTTATTGTGCTTCACCTTTTCATTGGGATAGAAAAACAACAAGACTCAGAACGCCAGAATCAGTTATGGAGGAAATGCGATATCTTAAAGAACATCATTATGTTACTCCAAAATTTGACTATGCTGCATCAGCAAATATAGATTCTAAAGAATCCATGAAAATTGAAGATAATACAATTGTATATTTTGTTGATGATGTTTTTACAGTTAATAAAAAAAGAGTTAAAAAACTTTTAAGAATGATGATCGATGAGAAACTTGACATGAAATGGAAATGTGAAGCACGAGCCGATCATTTAGACGATGAAGTCTGTGATTTAATGGCGGAAGCTGGTTGTGAAAGAGTGAAAGTAGGTTTCGAGTCAGGAAGTAACAGAATATTATCTGAAGTAAAAAAGTTAGAAACACGAGAAGAAATGTTGGAAGGTGCTGGCATGCTTAAAAAAGCTGGAGTACCATTTTCAGCATATTTTATGACTGGCTTTCCTGGAGAGACTGATGATGATCTTAAACAAACAATAGATTTTGCAAAAAAAGTAGATGCTGACTACTATTCTTTATCGGTATTAGCACCTTACTACGGAACAGAACTGTATGACACATTAATGAAAAATGGACACCAATTAGATCAGCAGCCATGGGAATATTTCTTTCATCAATCACCAAAACCAATGGTAAACAACTTACTTTCAACAAAAGTTTTAGAAGAGTATTTAGCCTTGTCAGAATTAAATAAAAGAGACAAAGGTAGAAAAGGTTATATTTAACTTTCTCAATTAATAAAATGAGCAGAAAAGTACTTGTTACTGGAGGAAGCGGTTTTATAGGCAGCCATATTGTTGATGAATTAGTAAAAAAAAAATACAAAGTCACAATTCTTGATAAAATTCATCCAAAAAGAAAAGACGTAAAATTTATTAGAAGTAATAATTTAAAATTAAATTTTTTAAAAAAAATAACCAAAAATATTGACTATGTTTTTCATCTAGCCGCTGTTTCAGATATAAATAAAGTTGGTAAAAATCCAATATATACAATTGAAAATAATATATTAACTACAGCATATTTACTCGAGGCATCCAGGTTTAATAGTGTAAAAAAATTTCTTTTTGCTAGCAGCATCTATGTTCATGGAGAAGCCGGTAATTTATATACAACTTCTAAAAAAACAAGTGAACTTATAATTAAAGATTATAGCTTGTTATACAATTTAAAATATACAATTCTAAGATTTTCTACTGCTTTTGGAGAGAGGAATAGAAATGTAGATGTAGTGTCAATTTTTGTAAGAAGGTGTTTAGAAAATTTAAATATTTATATTCATGGAGATGGAAAACAAACTAGAAACTTTTTTAATGTGGCAGATATAGCCGTGGCTTCTGTTGCTGCTTTAAGTAAAAAATTTACAAATAAATCTGTGACAATAGGCGCAAAAGTAAATACTAAAATAATTGATTTAGCAAAAAAAATTATAAATTTAACTAAATCAAAATCAAAAATTGTAATAAAAAAGAAAAAAAAAAGATTTGATGATTTTGACTCTAAAAGAATTAAAAAAATAGATAATAAAAACTTTATTAAATTAAATAAAAAATATAATCTAGAGTTAGATCTTAAAAATTACATTAAAACTGTAAAGGTAAAATAAAATGAAATGGAAAATACCCTATATAGATTTTGGCCGACAATATAAGAAACAAGCAGGCGCTCACCTTAAGAATTTTAAAAAAATAATGCAAAATGGTGATTTTGTCTTAAGAGAAGAGGTTGAAAAATTTGAAAAGTCGGTAGCAAAATATCTTGGAGTTAAATATGTTGTTTCAGTAAATAGCTGTACAGACGCTCTACTATTAACTTTAGGATCATTAGGTTTAAAAGACTCAGAAATTATTTCTGTAGCCCACACATATGTTGCAACTTTAGCTGCAATTAAACATATTGGAGCAAAGCCCATTCTAGCTGACATATCTGATGATTTTAATATAGACCCATCTTCAATTGAAAAGCTAATTACAAAGAAAACAAAAGCCATATTGCCAGTGCATTTATATGGTCATGCCTGCGACATGGAAAAAATAATGAAAATTGCAAAAAAATACAATCTTATTGTTATCGAAGATGGCGCTCAATCGTTTGGAGCGAAACAAAAAAATAAATTTGTTGGAACATTTGGTAAAGCAGGTTGCTTTTCTGTTCACCCTTTAAAATCGTTAGGTGCAGCTGGTGACGGTGGTTTTGTTACGACTAACGATAAAAAACTTTATGAAAAATTATATAAACTTAGAAATCATGGACAGGGTAAAAGAAAAAATGGAAAATATTTAAAATCTAGATATGACATAGAATTTTTTGGTTTTTGCAGTAGGTTAGATAATTTGCAAGCTGCGATAGTGAACACAAAAATGAAAATTTTAGAAAAAAATATAAAACGAAGAAATGATATTGCCTCAATATTTAATAGAGAGATGAAAGATCTACCCATAACTCTTCCTGAGATTAATAAAACGCAAAATTACAGAGATGTGTTTAACTCTTACGTTATCAGAACTAAAAATCAGTTTGAGTTATTTAAGCACCTAAGAAATAAAAAAATAGAGGCACTAATTAACTGGCCATATCCATTATACAAACATAAAGGTCTAGGATTAAAGGGTATCTACCTAAAAAAAACAGAAATTGCATGTAAAGAAATTATATCTTTACCAATTTTTCCAGAACTTAAACTTTCAGAGATTAATTATATTGTTAAGATTATTAAAAATTTCTTCAAAACTAGAAATTTATAGGTTGCACTCAAGTAAATTATTATATATTAAAATCTCGTACTGAATAATTGAGTGGGAAATAATGTGAAATTCATTAACTGTTCCTGCAACGGTAAAAACATTTGTTAAGTCCGAGCACCACCCAGTATAGCCCGCTGTTAGATGATGGCCAGTGAAAGCCTAATTCTACTACGACAAATAAACATCGGCATATTATTAATTTGTTGAGCCAAACGGCTTTACATAATGAAAGGTTGATATGAAAAATGTTTGTTTAATTGTAGTAATTTTTTTAACTATAATTTCTTTCAATAAATTTGTTTTTGCAGATGTTCCTACGATAGTTATTTCAGCAGGAAAAACACCCCAATCCTTAAGTACCGTTGGCACTAACGTTACAGTAATTAGTGGAGACACTATTAGAAATTCATCTTCAAGCTTTTTAGGAGATATTATTGACTCAAGCACGTCTGGAACGAATTTTTTCCAATCAGGAGGTGAAGGAACAAATATGGCTATTCAACTTCGTGGCTTAGAAAAGAGATACTCTACTGTTTATGTTAATGGTGTAAAAATGTCAGATCCAAGCACGCCAGATAATAGTTTTTATTTGCAGCACATTATGAAAGATTCCATAGAAAAAGTTGAAATTTTAAAAGGTAATCAAAGCACACTTTATGGTGCAAACGCTATTGCTGGAACAATACATATATTTACAAAAAAAGGTAAGGAAGGCCATCGATCAACTACAAATTTTAAAACTGGATCAAATAAAGCTAAAAGTGCCTACTACTCTGTTGATGGTGCTAATGATAAAATAGATTATTACGTGGGTTTGAATAAATTCTTAACGGATGGGATTTCAGCCAGAAATGATGATGGTGAAAGTGATAAATATCGTAATGAAAGTTTAAATGCTAATTTTGGATATAAAATTAATGAAAGTATAAGAATTGAAAATTCTTTAGGATATACAAACACT
>Ga0307986_10002902_pt1 | contig 12098 bp, 10 predicted proteins | sample EllFjometageno82_FD_203170 | JGI IMG/M metagenome (GOLD analysis project Ga0307986, IMG submission 203170) | Marine microbial communities from Ellis Fjord, Antarctic Ocean - #82 | ecosystem: Environmental > Aquatic > Marine > Unclassified | place: Southern Ocean | collected 2014-10-09
GACTGCTTTGAGGGTTTAAATAGAGCTACTTTTTCTTTAAATCAAGGATTGGACAAAGCTATTTTTAAACCAGTTGCAAAAGGTTATAGAAAATTACCACCATCAGTTAGAACTGGAACAAGTAATGTGCTTATTAATCTCTCTTCTCTTGTAACTATACCAAACAATATTCTACAAGGAGAATTAAAAACTGCAGGAGTTAATGTGGGTAGATTTATTGTCAATACAACCGTAGGAATTCTTGGAATATACAATGTAGCTGAATCAATGGGTTTCTCCGATTATGAAAAAGAGGATTACGGTCAAACACTTGGCAAATGGGGTGTAGGAGCAGGTTGCTATGTTGTATTGCCAGTTATAGGACCATCAACTGTTAGAGATACTTTTGGTTCATTTATAAATGTAATAGGTGGAGACCCTTATTATAATGCCTCTACACATGGCAATAATGAATATTTAAGTGACTCACTTTACGTAAAAAAAACAATTGTGTCAGGAGTAGATTTTAGGGCAAAAAATTTAGAGTCTATAGATAATTTAAAAAAAAATTCTATGGACTTTTATGCATCAGTTAGAAGTTTATATTTACAAGATAGACAGCAAAAAATTGCAAACTCAAATCCAACGATTGAGATTATGTATGAAGGTGACTGGGAAGAAATAGAATCTCAATAATTTAAAAGTGAAAATTAATTAAAAAAAGATAAAGTAATGCTTCCAAAAAAAATCTCAACACTTGTAATTCTTCTAATAATTTCTTTTTCAAATATTGCTAAAGTTTACTCTATTGAACCAGATATTTTTGTTCAATCTACCGTTAACCGAGCATCGGAGGCTCTTAACGATAAATTTTCTAAAGAAGAAAAAATATTAAAACTCAAAACTATTGCCAAAGAAACTGTAGATATTACTGGTATAGGCTTTTATACCTTAGGCTCATATAGAAAAAACATCACTGATAATCAAAAAAAAGAATATTTAAATCTTTTTGAGCAATATTTTTTAAAAAGTTTTTCTAGTAGATTGGCTGAATATTCAAATCCAGAGATAGAGGTAAAATCTAAAAAAAAAATGAATGAAAATTATACAATGGTTTCCAGTATTTTAGTTGCAACCGACCAGAGACCAGAAGTTAAAATTGATTGGAGAGTTTATACTAAAAATCCAGAAAACCTTTTAATCAGAGATCTAATCATTGAAGGTTTAAGTCTTGTAAGAACGCAAAAAGAGGAATTTTCTTCTATAATTGAAAGTAATGATGGAGATATTGAAGCTCTTTTTTCTACTTTAAAAGAGTTTATTAAATAATCATTTATTAAAAAATAATTTTTGGTGGGCCCGCCAGGACTCGAACCTGGGACCAATACATTATGAGTGTACTGCTCTAACCAACTGAGCTACAGGCCCAAAAATTAAACTTTAATTATATTATAACGTAACTAATGTCTAGCATAGGTAAAAATATCCTGAATGCTGGGACTTTGCTGGTTACGCTCTAACTACCCTGCAATTTCAATATAGGGATAACTAATCATTATAAAAGCTCAACTGCCTTTGATTGTATTTTCCAAGAGAAGGCTCATTCAAATAAAATATATGTTGGTCTGTTTTCTTGTTATTTTTATAACTCCATTTTCTTTGAAAATTTTTTAATAAAAAGTTTGCATTGGCAGCTCTTCCATCGGTAACTATAATTGTTCCTGGAGTATAAAAATGTTCAAATTTCAATATATCACATACCATAGGCATCATATCCTTATGTCTAGTGCTCACGCCATTTATATCTCCTTTGACATTAAACTGATCGGGTCCATCTAGATAAATAAAATCAGGATTGCATAATGGAAATTTTTTATATTCAGTTGCAATTCTATCGTTAAATTTGGTCATTACAACATCTGAATAGCAGTAACTAATTTTAATTTTTAATTTATTTTTTTTTATAAATTTAGATAATTTTTTCTTTGTAATCCCAAGGAATTTTTTTTCATTTTCTAAAATAAATAATTCAAATGGATTATTTCTTCTTAGGTTTTTAATTTGTTTGATGAATTTTGTTTTAAGTTCATTAAGCGCTAATGCAAAAATTATAGAGCTCCACCCTGAGCCAAATTCTAAAATTGTTGTCCTTTTATTGAGAATTATAAATTGATAAAGGGAATATAAATCACCAAGCTCAGGTCTATATGGACTTGCAAGAACCATGTCATTTACTTTTTTTATCGGTCCCTTACTTAACTTTACTAAATCACCAAGCCCTTTTTTAATAAAGAATCTCTCTAATTGTAATTTGTTTAATTTTTGTGGAAACTTCATCATATTGCAGAAAATTAATATATAATCTATTTTTATAAAGTTTTCATCACATGTCCACTATATATTAACTTAAGTTCTTAAAGAAAATTAGTCATTATTAAGACATTATTTGTATTTAAAAACAATTAATATATAAATTTCATTAATGCATTCTAACAATATCTGTTTTAGAAATAGATCAAATAATAATACCTTATGAAAAAAAAATTCTTTGTAACACTTAGGGAGGCAGAAAAAATAGCAAAAAAAAAAATATCCTTTAAAATTTTTGATTGGCTTCAGTCAGGTGCAGAAGATGATCATACATATTTAAAAAACTTTGAAGACTTAAAAAATATAAAAATTAAACCCTCTCATCTTAACAAATTCAATAAACTATCAACAGATTCTAATTTTTTTAAAAAAAAATTATCAGTTCCAATCTTATTATCTCCAATGGGTCATCAAACACAATTTCATAAAGCTGGTGAAATAGAAATGGCACGTGGAGCCTCAAAAGCGCAAACGGTAGCTTTTTTTGGCACTCAAAGTAGAATAAAATTATCGGAAATTAGAAAAGCTAATAAGGATGCTTTAATTGGTTGGACAATTTTTCCTTTTGGAGACGAACAATGGATAAAAAAACAAATTATTTCTGCCGAAAAAAATAAATGTGTTGCGATTGCAGTATGCATAGATGCTAACACAAGATCGCATAGATATTCGGATAGAGAGTCTAGGTATGATGCAAGAAAAATTGGTAAAAGAACAAATCCAATATCTCCAAACCCCCTTCTAGCAACAAACTATGGCTGGAACTTAATAAAGTTTATTAAAAAAAACTCTTCTTTGCCTATTATCGTTAAAGGCATTGTCACAGCAGAAGATGCCAAAAATGCAATAAAATACAAAGCAGATGGTATTTGGATATCTAATCATGGTGGAAGAATGTTTAACTCAGGAATTAGCTGTGTTGACGCTATGAAGGATGTGATGAAGAAGCTAAAAAAAAAAAAAATAATTATAATAGTTGATGGTGGAGTCAGAAAAGGTACTGATATTATAAAGTATATGTGTCTTGGAGCTGACTTTGTTGGGGTAGGTAGACCTGCTATTCATGGTCTAATTAATAATGGACACACAGGTGTTTCAGATATATTTAAAATTCTAAAAAATGAATTATTAACTGGTATGATTAATGGAGGATTTAAAAACTTGAAATCTTTTAAAAAATTAAGGCTAATGTTTTAAGATGACGAAAAAAGTAATATGCATAATACCTGCAAGAGGTGGCTCAAAAGGACTTAAGCTTAAAAATTTACAAAAAATAAACCGTAAACCATTAATCTATTATACAATTAAAGCAGCCATCAAAAGTGGGGTGTGTGATAAAATTTGTGTTTCTACAGATTCATTGGAGATAGCAAAAGTTGCAAAAAAGTACGGTGCTGAAGTACCTGTTTTACGAAATAAAAAATTTTCAAAAGACCTTACATCTACAGAAGAAACGCTTAAAAATGCATTATTAGAATTTGAGGAATTCTACCAAACAAAATTTGACATCTGTGTTTTTTTAGCTCCAACAAATATTTTTAGAAAAATTAGCTGGATCAAAGAAGCGGTCAATATCTTAAAAAAAGACAATAAATATGAAAGTGCATTCTCTGTACATAGTATTTACAAGCATTTTTGGCATTACAAAAATAAAAAACCTCTAAAAGTTTCTAGTTGGATGAAAGATTATACGTCAAGGCAGATCGGTCAAAAACTTTATAGAGAAGACACGGGCTTGGCCTCTGCGTCGCGTGCAAGTTTGTGGCGTAAAGGAAAAAGAATAGGAAAAAAGATTCATTTTATTATAAATGAAGATTCATTAACGGGCATTGATATTCATAATATTCATGACTTAAAACTTGCAGACTTTGCCATAAAATATTTGATAAAAAATAAAATGACAAAAGACATGATAGTTTAATGAAATTACCAGATAATTTAACAATAGCAGTTTTTGCATACAATAGACCATCACATCTAAGAAGAGTTTTAATTAGTTTAGAAGACTACAAGATTAAAAATATAGACTTATTTTTGGACGGACCAAAGAATTTAAAAGATAAAATTTTGCAAAAAGAAATCATCGATATGGTAAAATATAACAGAGTAATTAAGATAAATTTAATTCGGTTTAACAAAAATAAAGGTTTGGCAAAATCAATAACAACAGGAATTGACCATCTTACAAAAAAAAAGAAGGATGTAATTATTTTAGAAGATGATTGTGTGCCAAGAAAAGAATTTTTTTTATTTATTTTGAGTGTAATTAAAAAGAAATTTTATAAAAAAAACACAGTACCAATTTGTGGCTATCAATTACCAGAAATACAAAAAAAAAATAATAAAAGTATTTATCCATTATTATTTAAATATTTTATACCTTGGGGATGGTTCATAACCTCTAAAGATTGGACTGATTACAGGGGATATAAAAAAATTAAAGAACAGAAATCAAAAAATAAAGATAAATTATTTTTAAAAATAAAAAAAATTGTAGGAAAAAAGAATAAAAAAATATGGTCTTTGGAGTTCATTAAATACAATCTAATAAAAAATAAAAAAATAATTTTTCCTAATAGATCACTAATTAAAAATATTGGTTTTGATGGAAGTGGTGTTAATTCATCTATAACAGGTAAATTTAATAGCCTTTATAATAAGATAAGCAATATTAATGTTACTAAGGTCTGGCAAAATGAAAGTTTACAAAAAAAACAACTTTCAATATTATTAAAAAGAGTTAAGTATTTTTTTTAATGAATGTTCTTATAGTAGGATTTGGGACCGCTGGTAAATTTTATTTAGAAATTTTAAGAGAATTTAAATCTGTAAATAAAATATATATTTTTGATAAAAATAAAATAAAAAAATCTAACCTTTACGAAACTGTAAATTTTGATGCATCGGAAATTTCAAAAAGAAATATTAAGTATGCAATAGTAGCCACACCATCAAATCTTCACTATAAATATGCTAAAATTTTACTTGAACAAAATATTAATATTTTAATTGAAAAACCCTTTGTACTAAAGTTGTCTGATGCAAAAAAACTAATAAAATTAACTACCCAAAAAAAATTAAAATGTTGGGTAGCATTTCAAAATAGGCATAACCTTGCAATGAGTCAGTTAAAAAAAGTAATTGATTCAAAACAAATTGGAAATATTTCGTTAATAGATGCGGCGCTATTTTGGTGTAGAGATTTTAAATATTACCAGGTTGGCTGGCGCGGAAAATATGAAACAGATGGTGGTGTTTTAGCGAATCAAGCAATTCACTTATTGGATGCTCTAGTTTATGTGTTTAAAAAAGTTAAGAAATTCAATTTTATTATTGATTATAATAAGAAAAAACTTGAAGCCGAGGATCTAATTGTCCTGAATCTTGTGCATGCAAATAGATCAATATCCTCTTTGAAAGCAACTACAAGAGCAGATACTAATTATAGCTCTTCTATAGATGTTATTGGGGAAAGTGGTAGAGTTGTGGTTAAAGGTATCAGCTTAAATACCTTTCATAAATTTAAGCATAATCAGATTGTAGATGATAAAAAGAATAGTGAAAACTTTGAATCTGGAGTTGGTGCTGTTGGTGCAATGGGGAATGGACATCTTAAAATTTTAAAAGAGTTTTTAAATATAAAAAATTTAAATTCCAGTAAAGACTTAGAAATTTCTAAAAATTTACATGTGTTGGAAATTATTCATTCAGTATATAATGCAGCTAGAAATAAAAAAAATATTTCTTTGCTAGTTAAAAGAAATCAAAGTCAATTAGGATTATAATGAGCAATATATTTGTTAAAAATTTAAGCAATAAAGAGCCCACAAAAGATATTACAGAAGATGATATCAAGTATAAAATTCCTTTAATCACATCTACAAAAAAAAGAATTGTAAGAATAAATAAGCATGTAATTTTTTCTGAAAAAGTTATCCCTATCATAGCTGGGCCAAATGGAGTCGAGAGCAGAGAACTTATATTTAAGGTAGGCAAGTTCTTAAAAAAAAATGGTTTAAAAATATTAAGAGGTCATGCCTTTAAACCATTAACATTTCCATATAGATCAAAGCAATATTTAGAGACCCAATTTGAAGGAATGGATTGGTTAGATGAAGTTAAAAGACACTTAGGTTTAACCATAGTAACGGAAGTAACAGAACTCAGATACTTAGATAGAATCTGTTTAACAGCTGATATTTTACAAATTGGATCAAGAAATATGCAAAACTTAGAATTATTAAAAGAAGTAGCAAAAACCAATAAACCAATTATATTAAAAAGACATTTTGGTGCTAGCTTAAGAGATTTATTGGGAGCAGCAGAACATATTTTGTTGGAAGGAAACAATAAACTGATTTTATGTGAAAGAGGTATAGCCGCACCACACACACATAGAGCAACATCAAGATTTATATTAGATATCCAGGCTATTACTGCCTTGAAAGAATTAGTTAAGTTCCCAGTAATATCTGATCCAAGCCATGCAAGTTTTTGGGCTCCATACGTACCTGGTTTAGCTTACGCATCAATAGCTGCAAATTGCGATGGATTAATTATTGAAACCCACCCAAATCCCTCAGAATCTGCTGTAGATCCCTTGCAACCATTAAATTTTAACCAGTTTAAAAAATTTTTAAATATTAGTAAAAAAATATCTAAAATATTTAGCAAAAAAATTACCTAGTGTATTGCTCTATTATTGGTCACCCATTAAATAAGCCTAGATCAGTTTTTCTTTGGAAAAAATTTTTTAAAAAAAAAAAACTAAAGATAAAGATGTACCCCGTAGACGTAAAAAACAATCAGTTCTACAAAAAAATTCAAACAATGAAGAATGATACTAATTTTTTAGCATCAGCTATTACAATGCCATATAAAAAGAAAATTAAATCAAAAATATTAATCCTAGATAAAATATCAAAAGATGCCAATGCGATAAATTTTATTTTGAATAAGAGGGGAATTCTGTATGGATTCAACACTGATGTATATGGTGCAATTGAAAGTGTAAAAAAGTATAAAAAGAAAAAAATTATTATTTTTGGTTTTGGAGGTGCAGGTGAGGCAATTTTCAGAGTATTTAGTAAGATATATAAGCAATCTACTTTTGTTATAATTTCCAAAAAAAAAAAACCTAATGATATTAAATTTAAAAAAGTGAAATTTTCAAAGAAGATAATAATTAAAGAATTTCTTGATTGTGACTTATTTATTAATTGTTCACCCTTAGGGAGTAGCTTAAAAAAAAGTTATTTAAAAAAAAGTCCATTATCTATGAAACAATTAAATTATTGTAAAAAGAATATGACCATATTTGACATAGTTTATAATCCAAAAAAAACACTATTATGCAAATATGCTAAAAAACTTAATTTTAATTTTATCAATGGCATTAAGATGAATACACTGCAGGCCGAACTAGCTTTAAAAAAAATAGAAAATTATTACAAAAAAATCAAGTGAGCTACTTTTTTTTGATAGTAAGCCTTATTTGACCATCTCCATAAATAAATTTAAAGCATTAATTATTATTTGGTAATGGTGGGAACTGATGGTTACGCTCCATCTACCCCTCGAATGTCAATCGAGTACTCTACTATTGAGCTAAGCTCCCCCTGATCCTTGTTCCTAGAATATCTCATAGTGATACAAAATTCAAAATTATAATTTTTCAGTACTTGGCTACTTATAACTTTGTTTGAAAAATTGAACTACTGTCTCTTTGGAAATTTAACTTTCTAAAAAACTTTTTAACTGTTTGGATCTGCTCGGGTGTTTCAATTTCCTCAGCGCTTTTGCCTCTATCTGCCTGATACGCTCTCTAGTTACTGAAAATTGTAGACCTACTTCTTCAAGAGTATGGTCTGTATTCATTCCAACACCAAATCTCATTCTCAATACTCTTTCTTCTCTAGGTGTCAAGGTTGACAAAATTTTTGTAGTAGCCTCACTTAAATTTGATTTTATTGCTTGCTCTAGTGGTGCTAATGCTTTTGTATCCTCAATAAAATCTCCCAAACTACTATCTTCTTCATCTCCAACTGGTTTTTCTAACGAAACAGGTTCTTTTGAAATTTTAAGTACTTTTCTAACTTTATCTAATGGCATCCTTAATTTTTTTGCTAATTCTTCAGGTGTTGCCTCTCTGCCAAATTCACTTAGAATTAATCTTTGAGTTCTAACAATTTTATTAATCGTTTCAATCATATGAACTGGAATTCTTATTGTTCTTGCTTGGTCGGCTATAGACCTTGTGATAGCCTGTCTAATCCACCATGTTGCATAAGTTGAAAACTTATAACCTCTTCTATATTCAAATTTATCTACTGCCTTCATTAGACCGATGTTGCCTTCTTGAATAAGGTCTAAAAACTGAAGACCTCTGTTTGTATATTTTTTAGCAATTGATATTACTAATCTTAAATTGGCCTCAACCATTTCTTTTTTGGCAATTCGAGACTCTTTTTCTCCTTTTTGAACTCTGCTAACTAATTTTTTATAATCTGTAACTGAGATTCCTAACTTATGACTTATTTCTATTAATCTTTCTCTAATATTCTTAAATTCATCTTTGTTTTTTGAAAAAAACTGTTTCCACATAGGATTGGTATCAAGAAACTTTTTAAGATTTGGGTTAATCTCATTTCCTATGTAAAATTTAATAAATTCATTTCTTGGAATCTTTTGATCCATTGCTAATCTTAAAAGATTTCCCTCTAATGAAATAATCTTTTTATTTTCAACATAGTGTTTTTGGACCAGATCTTCTAATACAGATGGAGATAACTGTAGAGTTTTTATCTTTTCTAAAATATCACTTACAAGCTTTTCGTGACCCTTCTCTTTTGCTGGCGTGAAATTAACTGCATTTAAAACACAATTTAATTTTTCTTTTTGATACTTAATTAATCTACCGTATTCTTTAGTTAGACCATTTACCGTTTTTAAAACTTTAGGTTTTATTTCACTTTCCATCGCAGCTAGTGTTGGGTTAAATTCATCATCAGAATCGTCACTGCTATTAGATGATTTTTCTTCATTTTTATCTGTCTCACCAGAATTTCTTTGTTTTGCACTTGGGCCTGTGCTTTCGTCTTCCATATAATTAGTGTCAATGTCTATAATTTCTCTAACTAAAATTTCATCCTTATTAAGTTTTTCATCCCACTCAAAAAATTGTTGTGCAGTAATTGGGCTATGTGCTAATGCAATTAACATTACATCTTTCCCGGCTTCTATTCTTTTTGCAATTGCTATCTCACCCTCACGTGACAGAAGCTCAACTCCACCCATTTCTCTTAAGTACATTCGAATTGGGTCATCACTCTTTTCGATGGTTTTACCCTCTTCTTTTGATGAATTTTCTTTTTTTCTTAAAACTTTAAAATCAGATTTTTTTTCTACTAAAGCCACATTCCCATCTAGGATATGAATAAAAGCTAGTTCTAAATTTTCATCTGAAAGGTTTCTTTTACCAAGAGATTTATTTAACTCGTCAAAAGTTACAAATCCTCTATGAGTTCCACGACCCATAAGTCTAGCAAATGATTTTGTAATTATTCTTTCCACAATAGTATATTTGAGATGACTTATATAAGCGCAATTTTAGAAAAATCCACGTATTTTTTGAGGGTTTTAATTGATGTTTTTTTGCTTTTTAAGGTCTCTTATTTCATTAAAAGTACTTTCACTCAAATCTTTAGAGAATTTTGATTCTAAGGCCTCAATTCTGAATTCCAGATCATAATTATAGAGGTCTTTTGATACTTCTTCTAATAATTCAAACATTTTATTTTCGTTATTTTGGTTGTTATTTAAAATGTGTTTAATTGATGCAAATTTGAAAATTTTTTCAATTATTTGAGGATCAATTGTCAGCTCATGTAGTGTTAACTTTTCTCCACTTTTTAGCTTTGACAGAAGAGTTTCATAAATCAATTTATTTTCATTACTAAATAATTTAATATTCTCAATTAAATGAATATTTTCCTGAAATGTATCAAGATTATTCATTATTAAATATAATAAAGAATATTCTTTAAGCTCTACTCCACTAAGCGATTTACTTTCATTAAAATGTTTTTGAGTTGATTCAAGTGATTTAATTTTCTTGGTGTAAAATTGTTTTTTACCTATATTGCTATGAGGTGTTAATGTTGAAATTTTCTCTAAAAAAAACTCAAGTACATATTTTTTAATAAAATCATCCTTGATTGTTCTTGCAATAGATCTCAATTTCTTTTCAAAAATTGCCATCGATGAAGGATTATTTTCCGTTTGTTGTTTGTAATGGTTGAATATAAATTGATGTATTGAAATTTTAGATTGTTTGGTAAAATCAATAAAATTAGTTTTACCATTTTTATTAGCATAACTATCTGGGTCCTCTCCATCTGGTAAAAAAAGAAATGAAATTTGTTTTTCTGGCTGTAGTTCTTTTATTGAATTTTCAGCCGCTCTAAGTGCCGCTTTGTATCCACTCTCATCACCATCAAAACAAATAATTATATCTTCAAAAAACTGGTTTAATATTAAAATTTGTTTATCTGTTAAGGATGTTCCTAAATTTGCAACTACATTTTCAATTCCATTTTTACTCAAGCCAACAACGTCCATGTACCCTTCAACAAGATATACATGATCTATTTTATTAGATAGCTTTCTAGCTAAATCTAAATTGTATAAATTTGAACCTTTTTTGAAAAAAGGTGTTTCTGGTGAATTAATATATTTTGCCATGTAGCTTTTCTCTTGAATTGTTCTTCCACCCAATCCAATGGGTTGGCCTGAAATATTATTAATTGGAAATATAACCCTATCTCTAAACCTTTCTACATATGTATTTTTTTTTTCATCTAAATAAAAAAGCCCACTTTCAACTAATACTTTTTCACTAAAATCTTTTTTTAATTTTTCATAAAAACTTGAATTTCTTTCAACAAACCCAATTTTAAAATTTTTAACTTCATTTCTACCAAGGCTTCTTTTTTTTAAGTAGTCTCTAGCAATAGTTAAACTTTCATTTTTCAAAATTTCATCATGATAAAACTGAACATATTGATTATAAATAGAGCAATATTCTTGCCAATTTTTTTCTCTTTCTTCGTCTTGTTTTGAAAATGTATAAGGTCTCATTCCAGCAAGGTTTGATAAATATTTTACAGCCTCTCCAAATTTTAAATTTTGCATTTTCATAACAAAATCAAAAATATTTCCATGTTCTGACGTTGCGAAACAATGGTAAAATTCTTTATCATCATTGACTGTGAAAGATGGTGTTTTCTCTGTTTTAAATGGAGACAGCCCCACAAATTCTTTACCTCTTTTTCTTAAACTAACTGACTTAGAAACTACGGTTGAAACCTTTAAACGAGTTTTAATTTCGTCTAAATACTCTTTCGGATATTTCATTATTTATTTAATAGCTCTTTAAGTAAAGGACCAGCTTTTGCAAAGTCTAAATTATCTGGGTATAATTTTTTTAGCTCTCCCATTACTTTACCCATATCTTTAATGGATTCTGCACCTAGTTTACTTATTGTATCAACGCATATCTTTTTAGTTTCTTCATCGTTTAACTGCTGTGGTAAAAAACTAGATAAAAGATCATATTCATTTTGCTCAACTTCTAGCAGATCCATCCTGTCATTTTTTTTATAGATATCTATTGATTCGGTTCTTTGCTTGATCATTTTCTTTAAAAGTTTTTTAATGTCTTCATCGTCTGTTTCTTTTATGTCGGAGCC
>Ga0307986_10002903_pt1 | contig 12097 bp, 13 predicted proteins | sample EllFjometageno82_FD_203170 | JGI IMG/M metagenome (GOLD analysis project Ga0307986, IMG submission 203170) | Marine microbial communities from Ellis Fjord, Antarctic Ocean - #82 | ecosystem: Environmental > Aquatic > Marine > Unclassified | place: Southern Ocean | collected 2014-10-09
TAGGAAACGTAATTGCCCCTGAAGATATTTTAAAAAAATATGGTGCAGATATTTTAAGAATATGGGTTGCATCATCTAATTATGCTGAAGATTTAAGAATTGATTATTCTATTTTAGAACAACACGCCGATTCATATAGAAAAATTAGAAATACATTTAGATATTTGCTAGGTAACTTAAATGATGATTTCCAAAAAATTGACATGGAAAGTCTAGACATCAAACAATTACCAGAGTTGGAGAGATATATGCTCCATAGAGTTTTTGAATTAAATAAAAATTTTAAGAATTATTTTAAATTATATGATTTTCATAATCTTTATAAAGAGTTATTAAACTTTTGCACTGTAGATCTATCTGCATTCTATTTTGATATTAGAAAGGATGCATTGTATTGTGATAGTAAAGATTCAAAGAGAAGAAAAAGCTGTATTGCTGTCTTAAATATAATTCTCGAATCACTAATTAAATGGTTTGCACCAATATTATCGTTTACAACAGAAGAAATTTTTACACTAATAAGTAAAAATAGTAAAAGTATTCACTTAGAGAAATTTATGGAATTTCCAAAATCATTTGAAAATGATCAGTTGAATGAAAAATGGATTGAATTAAAAAAAATTAGAGATGTTTGTAATATTAGTATTGAAGCAAAAAGAGCAAGCAAAGAAATAGGGTCAAGTCTCGAAGCAAATATAGTAATTAATTTAAATGAAAAAGTGATTAATAATTTAGGAAGCATAGATTTTTCAGAATTATGCATCACATCTGGTGCTGAGGTTAAAAAAAGTGAGTCTGATGAGGTAACTGTAATTACGAATAAAGCAGAAGGAGAAAAATGTTCTATATGTTGGAAGATTAATAAAAATGGCTGTGAAAGACACCCCAATTAAACAAAATAAGAAACTTGATTTGAATATAAAAAAAATACTACTTAATTTTATATTAATTATATCTATTTTTTCTGCAGATAGAATTTCTAAAATATACATTCTCAAAATACTTGAATCAGAAAACAAAGTTGACATATATTTAACAGAGTATTTTAATTTTTACCTAATCTGGAATAAGGGTGTAGCTTTCGGACTATTCTCATTTAATGAAAGCTTTATTTATAATATAATTACGGCAATTATAATAATTATGTGTGTTGTAGTGATGGTAATGATTTACGGTAACAGTGGTTTTAAAAAGCTTTCTCTAATTTTTGTTTTAGGAGGAGCTATTGGTAATCTTTTTGATAGAATATATTACTCAGCTGTACCAGACTTTATCGATTTTCATATTAATGGTTTTCATTGGTTTGTCTTTAATGTTGCAGATATATTTATAACTTTAGGCATAATATGCCTTATTTTTGATGAAATATTTGTTAATAATAAAAATAATAAAAATAATAAAAATAATGAAAAAATTACTTAAAAATATATTTTTCACACTTGTAATTTTAATTTTTTTTAGTGCTTGCCAAAGTGTTAAGGATGGTTTGACTGGGAAAAAAAAAACAAATTCAGATGAGTTTTTAGTTAAAAAAAAAAATCCATTAACAATGCCACCAGAATTTGAAAAATTACCCAAGCCAAAAACTTTAACCAAAAAAGAGGATCAGAATGATGATGATATTAGTTTAAAAGAAATTTTAGCTAAGAATACTACAGAAAAAAATATAGTATCTACAGTTGAAGCATCCAACGATTCACTAGAAAAGAGTATACTAGAAAAAATCAAAAGCAATTGATGTTAACAAAAAATATCAACTTTAAGAACTTTAGATCAAAGGGATATGATAATAAAATTAAAAAAATTCTAGATAATATTTTAATTAAAAAAAATTCAGTACTAGAATCTTTAAGCCCTAATTACAAAAACAGTTATAGTAAAAAAACTATTTTAAAATTTAAGAAATACAATTACGTAAAAATAATTGGTATGGGTGGCTCAATTTTAGGAAGTGAGTCAATTTATTATTTTTTAAAAAATAAGATAAAGAAGAATTTTTTTTTCCACAACAACCTTCAGTCAAAAATTAATGCAATAGATAAAAAAAATAAGTGGCTCAATTTAATAATCTCAAAATCAGGGAATACACTCGAGACAATTTCAAATTCAAATATTATTATTAAAAAGCAAGATAAAAATATTTTTATTATAGAAAACACTAATAATTATTTACACATATTGGCACAAAAGCTAAAATCAGAAATTGTACATCATAACAATTTTATTGGTGGCAGATATTCAGTTCTTTCTGAAGTAGGCATGTTGCCTGCTGAGCTCATGGGTCTAAATAGTGCTAAATTTAAACAATTAAACAACCTAATTAAAAATAAAAAGTTTATTAACGCATTAATTATCAATGTAAATAATACGCTACACTTTTTGAAGAAAAAGAAATTTAATTCAATCATTCTTAATTATGACGAGAGTTCAGAAAGCTTATTCAGGTGGTATCAACAATTAATGGCTGAAAGTTTAGGTAAAAAGGGAACTGGAATTTTGCCTGCAATATCTTCAATGCCAAAAGACAATCATAGTGTGATGCAGCTTTATTTAGATGGCCCAAAAAATAATTTTTTTACTTTTTTTCATGTTAGGAACAAAAATTCTGCTACAATTATCAACAGCAAGATTCTTACCTCGCATAACTATTTAAAAAATAAAAGTTTAGATGAAATAGTTATGTCTCAAAAATTAGCAACTGAAAAAGTTTTTTTAAATAAAAAAATTCCTTTTAGAAGCTTTGAAGTAATTAATCGAGATGAAAATACTATGGGTGAGTTATTTTGTTTTTTTATCTTAGAAACTATTTTAATTGGAAGAGCATTAAAAATTAACCCTTATGATCAACCAGCCGTAGAACTCATAAAAAAAGAAACAAAAAAAATACTAATTTAAGTATAAGTTCCAAATAATACCCTTGATATTCCGTACGTCTTTTCTTCAATAATCTTAAATTCTTTAGGAAATTTATCCTCTTCTTTTTTGTGCCGATGAATAATTACTATTCCGTTGTCTTTTATTATCTTTGCACTAAATATATTTATTATTATTTTACTTAAGTTTTTCTCTTTATAGGGAGGATCCATAAAAATAATATCAAACTTATTATCAAAATCTTTAAAGTTTAATCGGTTTAATATGTTTCTCTCAACTACTAATGTATCAGCTTGATAGCCAAGGTTTAAAATATTTTTTTTTAAAATTGGCAAAACATTATTATAATTTTCTACAAAAGTTACATTTTTAGAACCCCTAGAAAGACACTCTAGTCCAAAAGATCCTATTCCAGAAAATAGATCTAAAATATTTGAGTTTTCCAAAACAAGGTTAAGTTTATTAGAATGAACAATTATATTGAATATAGATTCTTTTGTTAAATCTTTAAGCGGTCTTGTATTCATATCCTTAGGCTCAAACATTTTTTTACCTTTAGATTTTCCAGATATTATTCTCATTCATCAATTACTTTGTATCCAATATCTTTTCGATAAAAACCATCATTCCAATTTAGTGATTTAATAGAGTCTATTATTTGTGTTCTGGCTGAGGAAAAACTTTCTGATAAACAAACAAAGCTTAAGACCCTCCCACCAATAGCATAAGTTTTGTTGTCAATGACTGCTGTTCCTGCATGGTAGCAGTATTTATTTGCACCTAATTTTATTTTATTTAAGTTTTCTATTAGTATATTTTTCTTAAATTGGTCTGGATATCCATTTGAACACATTACAATGCATAAACTTTTTTTATTGTGCCATGAAATTTGAGTTTCACTTAGTTTTTCATTGCAACAAGATAAAAAAATTTCTAATAAATCAGATTTAAGCTTAGGTAGAATAGTTTGACACTCTGGATCTCCCATACGTACATTATATTCTATCAAATAAGGCTCACCTTCTACAATCATGAGACCAGCATACAAAAAGCCTTTATAGCTTGTTCCCATTTCTTTTAAACCTAGAATTGTTGGTTCAATAATCTTTGATAAAATTTTTCTATCTAATTCCTCATTAATTAACCGTGAAGGAGAGTAGGCCCCCATCCCCCCAGTATTTTTACCCACATCTCCCTCTGAAACTCTTTTATGATCCTGAGCTGTGTCAAATTTTTTTATTGTTTTGCCGTCACTAATAATAAAATAACTCATTTCTTCACCATTTAAAAATTCTTCAATGAGTAAGCTGTTAGCGATTCCAAATTTTCCTTCAAATATTTCATTTATTGCAATTTTAGCTTCTTCTAGTTTATTGCAGATATAAACACCTTTCCCAGAAGCTAATCCATCAGCCTTTATAACAATAGGATATTTGGTTTTTTTTAAAAATTGTTTAGCATCATTAATATTTTGAAAAATTTCAAAGTTAGCTGTTGGAATATTATACTTTTTACATAAGTTTTTTGTAAAGATTTTTGAGCCTTCTAATTGTGAAGCAATTTTGCTGGGACCAAAAACTCGAATATTTTGCTCTTCCAAGAAATCTACGATTCCTTCTACGAGTGGCTTTTCAGGACCAACAATTATTAAATCGATTTTATTTAATTTTATGAAATTTTTTAATTCATTAAAATTATCCAAGTTTATTGAAATATTTTGGGCAATTTTTGCTGTTCCAGCATTTCCAGGAAAACAATATAATTGTTCCACTTTTTTAATGGCACTAAGTTTATGACAAATTGCATGTTCACGACTACCACTTCCTATTATCCCAACTTTCATGTAGTAATATATAAACTAAAAATGAATAAAAAATTAGCTAAAATAAAATATTTACCAAATAATTTTGAAGTTATTGAAGAGGGTGATCACGTAATTTGTGCAGTATCCAGTAAGAAGATTAGCTTAAATACTCTGAATTACTGGAATGTAGATTTACAAGAACCGTATTATTCATACATCGAGGCAGCAGAAAAAAAAGAAAGTAAGTAACTCTCAAGTATTCTTACTTCCAACGATTATGTGACCAAATCCATTGCCCAGGATTCTTTAAAATCATTTTTTCTAACAAATTATTTAAGTTTGCAGTAATCGACTCAATGGTTTCATTATCTGAAAAATTTATTGGTTCATGTACAACAATTTGGAAATTTGTATCATGTATTCTTTCAATATAGATAGGAACTATCTTGCATTTAAATTTTTTAACAAATTGTGCAGGAATAGTTGTTGTAAAACATACATCATTGAAAAATTTAGATTTAATACCTTGTGAAACTCTTTGATCAATCATTAGTGCAATAGAAGTTTTTTGTTTAAAAAATCCAAGTAATTTTTTAGTACCTGAAATTCCTTTTTTGATTTGATTTTTACAAATATATTTTTTTCTAACCCTTTCCATTATAAAATTTAGAAATTTATTATTAAGTGGCCTATAAATTGCTGCCAATTTAATTCCTGACTTTTCAATATGTAGAGCCATTAATTCGAAGTTGTTAAAATGTCCTGAAACAAATATTACAGGCTCATTGTCTTTTTTAATTTTTTCCAGAACATCTTGACCTTTAACTTTTATTTTATTGTTAAATTTAGGTCCTCTAAAATCTTTTATAAAAACGTATTCTGCAAGTATTCTTCCATAATTTCCCCACATTTTCTTTGAAATTATATCAATTTCGTCTGAATCTAAATATGGAAATGCCTTTAGTATATTTGATTTGATTATGTCTTTAGATCTAAAAATAGGTCCAAAGAATAATGCAATTTTATTAGAGATAGATGAAGCAATTTTTAGTCCTAAAATTTTAAACGAGAGAAGAAGAGTTATTATAACTAAAAATTGGATAAAATGTTTTATTAATTTCATATATATATTTTTAAATAATCTATTAGTTTATCTTCATTCTTAACATCGAGCTCTACTTTTAAGTATCTAATATCATTATTATTATTTGATTTAATCTTAATATAATCTTTTTCAGTGGTTAATATTTTGGAGTTAAGTTGTTTTGCTTGATATCTTATGTGGTCAATATCCTTTTGAGTATACTTGTGATGGTCCGGAAAAATTATTTCTTTTGCTATCTTAATGTTATTATTAATTAATGTTTGCTTAAAACTCTCCGGGTTACCAATCCCTGAAAAAATTATATATTCTTCTTCAATATCAAATTCTTTAATATTGATAGCTTTATAACTAGACTCAAATATTTCAATATCAGTGTTATATTTTTTTAATAATAATTTTAATTTAGAGTTGTCTTTTTCACTTCCATTAATAAAAGCAACATCATATTTTGAAATGCTATTTATTTTCTCCCTTAAAGGTCCAGCGGGGACTAAGCAACCATTCCCAATCGATTTTATACTGCTAAAGCAAACAATTTTTAGATCATAATTTATTGACCTGTCTTGTAGACCATCATCAAAGACCAATACATCTATTTTGTCACGAATTGCTTTGTTAAGTGCATAGATTCTATTTTTTTCACAATAAAGTATAGTCTTTTCAAAGAGCATTTTTTGTTCATCATAATGGCTTTTGTAAAATTTTTTTATAGTGCCTGCTTTAATATCTAGCTTACTCAAAATTTGATAAATCTTTATTGTCAAAGGTGTTTTTGCTGTGCCACCAATATATATATTTCCTACACAAATTTTTTTAGGTTTTTGATTTTTTTTGGTATTTTTTTTTTTACTTAAAAGAAAGTTATTTATAATTAAAGGAAACGTTAGAGGTAATAGAATGTATGACAATAAATTTGGACGCTGATAATCCCAAAATTTTGGTTTTTTAAATTTCATTATTTTTTCATATAAAAGTTTATTTCATTTAAAGTTGAGTTTAAAATTTTAGACCCAAGATTTTTAATCTTTAATTGTAAATTTTTAGAATTTTTTTTATTATTTAGTATGTTCTCAACATTGAAGGCTAATTGATTAGGTGTTTTAACTTTATATGAAACTTTGTTAGCCTCTAAGAGGTTATAAATTTCTTTAAAATTCCAGATATTTGGACCATGCAATATTTGGCAGCCATATCTTGCAGCTTCTAAAGGATTTTGTCCTCCATGTTTAATAATTGAGCCACCCAAGAAAACAGTTTTGCATATTTTGAAAAAAGATTGAGTCTGCCCAAAAGAATTTACCAAGTATATGTCCGTTTCTTTATCAATTTTTTTTTTAGAATCGTGTAAGTGAATCTTTAAATCCATTTCTTTTATTTCTTTTATAATTTTTTTTGTTCTGTGAATATGTCTTGGTATTATAACTGTTAATAAGTTTTTATATTTAACCTTAAGTTTTTTATGAATATTTGCACATATTTTTTCTTCAAGCTTGTGTGTGCTGGAAGCACACCATGTTTTTTTTGTTAAGAAGAATTTTTTTAAATTATTACTCAATCCACCTGTAGCTTTTTCACTTTGAGTAAATTTTAAATTACCAATATAGGAAATTTTTTTTGCTCCAAGTAGTTTAAGGTAATTTTTAGATGTTAAGCTTGATGATAAGCAGATATCAAAATTTTGAAATATCTTTTTAGCTGAAGAAGAAAAAAACTTCCATTTTATATAAGATTTTTTAGTTATTCTTGCGTTAATTAACATTAACGATATTGATTTTTTTTTAATATTTGTAAGCATGTTTGGCCATATTTCAGAGTCTATAAAGATTGCAATCGATGGATCCCAATACCTTAAAAATTTATTAACATTATAATTGGTATCTATTGGAAAAAATTGATGGATAGTTTTTTTTAATCTTAATTTTGATAAAATCTTAGAAGAGCTTAGAGTATTTGAGGTTATTAAAATTTGTTTAATTTCCTTATTTTTTTCTAGTTTTTCCACTAAAGGAATTACGCTTAGTATTTCTCCAACACTTGCACCATGAAACCATATCAATTTCCCTTTTATCTTCTTTTTAGAAAAAAAACCAAGCTTCTCCTTAAATCTTAGTGGATCTTCTTTTCTTTGTAATAATCTTATTAAAATAATTATAGGTGATAAAAAAAAAATTAAATTTATTAGTATTCTGTAAAAAAAAAACATTACACTTTCTTAATTTGTTTTTCATAGAAGTTTTTGTAAACTTTTGAATCAGCCAATAATTGGTCATGAGTTCCTTCACCAACAACTTTGCCGGCATCTATTACATAAATTTTATCTGAGTTTAAAATTGTTGATAATCTATGGGCTATAACAATTGTTGTTCTATCTTTGGTTAAAAAATTTATAGCATTTTGAATTTTATTTTCAGTTTCTGCATCAAGTGATGAAGTTGCTTCATCTAATAGAATTATTTGACTTTTTTTTAGCATTGCTCTTGCTATAGAAAGTCTTTGTTTTTCTCCACCAGACAGTCTTGTTCCATTTTCACCAATAATAGTTTCATACTTATTTGGAAGTTTTTCTATAAATTCACTCGCAAAAGAATATTTTGCCGCTTCTTCAATCTCTTTTTGACTTGCATCTAGGTTTGCGTACACAATATTATTTCTAATCGTGTCATCAAATAAAGTCGTGTCTTGGCTAACTAGTGAGATATTCTTTCTCAATGAGCTTATTGTGCAATTATAGATAGACTGATTATCTATCTGTATATCTCCTGAAATCACATCATAGAATCTAGGAATTAAATTTAAAATTGTTGATTTTCCAGCACCGCTATGACCTACAATTGAAGTCATTTTTCCACCCAACATTTTTATATTTACTAAGTTTAAAGTATTATTTTCTCTTTCTTTTTCATACCTGAAAGAAACATTTTTAAATTCAACATTGCCAGCCTTAACTTTTATTTCAGCATTATTTTTATTTTCATGAAGCTCTGACTTTTCATCAATAACTGGTAAAATTCTTGCTGCAGCTGATAAGCCTTGGCTAATTGTTATATTTAAAGTCGCAAGTGATCTTACTGGTTGATACGCAAGCATCATGGCTGCAAGAAAAGAGAAAAAATTATTTATATCAATCTCATTTGTTAAAACCAGTTTCCCAGAGTAAAAAATTAAAATTGCTATCATAATACCCGTTAAAGTTTCCATTATTGGTGATGATCTAACATAAACAGTTGCAATTTTTATACTTTTTTCCTTCACATCATTTATAAACTTTTCTGCTCTTGTATTTTCGTATTTTTCTTGTTGAAAAATTTTAATTAGTTTATGATTTTTAAATAGTTCAATTAAATATGTGTTAAGAATTCCAGCCTTAAGCATTTGTTCAGTTGCTACTTTTCCTATTCTTTTTCCCAAAGTTTTTGCCGCAAAACTAGCCAAAGGTATCATTATGATTGCAATCAAAGAAAGTTTCCAGTTTTGAAAAAACATTACAATAAGCAATCCAATTAAAGTTAAACTATCCTTAAATATATTTAAGACAGCAGTGCTGATTAGGTTGGTAATATGACTTACATCATTAGTTATATTGGATATAAATTTTCCAGTATGCTTTCCATCAATCAGTCTTGTATCAGCTGCAATTAAATTATTGAGCATGTCACACTGAAGATCTTTCCTCACTTCCTCTGAAACACCTATCATAAGAACTTTTGCCACATACAGTGAAAAGCCTTTTATTGAAAAAGCGATAATGATAAAAATTGGAATAATAATTATTAGTGCTTGGTCTTTTTCAATAAATATTTTTTCAATTGCTGGGTCTAAAAGATACGCAATAGCAGAAGTACTTCCCGCAACTAGCAAAGCAAAAAATACTGATAATAATATTTTTTTTATATGTTTTTTTGTATAATCAAAAAAAAGTCTTTTTATAATATCTATTTTACTCATCTAAAATTTTCCAATTAAAATATTTAACAAAACAATTGCACCAAAAAAATTATTACTTTTAAAAATTTTTAAACAACTTTGTGAATCTTTGTAATTAAAATTATAGATTTGATAGAATAATAAATGGACAACTGGAATGATAGCAAAAAAGTAAAATATTGTATTAAATTTCATAAAAACACCTACCAGTATTAGAGAAAGTATAAATGTTAAATAGCATATTGTTAAAAATAGTTTTGGTTTTTCTTTAAATTTTATTGAAGTTGATTTTATACCTATTATTTCATCATCTTTTAAGTCTTGATACCCATATATTGTGTCGAAGCCTAGTGTCCAAAATATGGCTCCCAAATAAAATGTAATAGCAACAATGTTTATTTCACCTTGAATTGCCGTCCACCCTAAAACTAGACCATAATTAAATGTTATTCCTAAAAACAATTGAGGCCAATAAGTAAATCTTTTCATTAGGGGGTAGGTGAAAGCTAAAGGCATTGAACCTAATGCTAAGATAATCGTTAAGTTGTTGAAATTAATTAAAACTAAAAAAGAAAGAGCACATAAAACAAGAGCATAAAAAATTGCTAATGTGATTGAAACTCTATTAGAGGCAAGAGGTCTGTTTTTGGTTCTCTCTACTTTTTTATCAAATTCTTTGTCAGATATATCATTTACTATACATCCTGCAGAACGCATTAGAACTGATCCTAAAAAAAATAATGATAAGTAAAAAAAATAATCATTTAGGTTTTTTGAAAAATCATAAGCAAGAGTTAGTCCCCACGCACAAGGCCAAAATAATAGCATATAGCCAATAGGCTTTTTTAATCTTGTTAGTTCAATAAAGATATTTAATTGTTTCATAATAATTTACTTGTAAATAACAAAGGCTAGTTTCATAATCAAATTGATTCGTATGAATATAGATTACACAGTTACAGCATTAATGTTTCCAGCAATACCTTTGCTTATGAACATCTATAGTAATAGATTTCACTCATTAAGTAAGCTTATTAGACAGCTTCATGATGAACATGTATATGAAAATCATATTCCTCCTGAGTGGAAAAAACAGTTTATAAATTTAAGTGGAAGAATCGTGTTATTGAAGTGGACCATCATGTTTGCAGCTTTTGGTCTTTTATTTAATTTGCTAACTGTATTTGCTCTTTATTTAAATGAAATTTTTGTAGCAAGGATAATTTTTGGATCTTGTTGTTTATCAATGATGGTTTCAATTTTAGTTTTCTTAAGAGAAATTCATATATCAACAAACGCGTTAAAATTGCATATGTCCGATATGGATGTTGATTTAGATTAATAAGGAACAATAACTGCAGGGCCAGTTAATAGTCTTGCTTCTAATTCTTCATGAGCTTTTTTAGCTTCATCAAGTAAGTATCTTTTTGAAATTTCAACTTTAAATTTCCCAGATAAAATTGCATCAAAAACTTTTTTAGCAGACTCAACCAATTCTTCTCTTGTCATCGTATAATGTGCAATTGAAGGACGGGTAAAAAATAGTCCTTTTGCATTAATATGTTTTTTAACATTTATGGTATCAACGTAACCTGAAGCATTACCAAAAGAGACCATCATGCCCCTAACTTTTAGTGTTTCAATTGAACCATCAAATGTTTTAATGCCAACACCATCATAGACAACATCAACTCCATTTTTACCTGCAATTTTTTCCACTTCTTCCACAAAGTTTGTATCTGTATAATTTATCACATGATGACAGCCATTTTTTTTAGCAATAGCCTCTTTTTTTTTAGAGCCAACAGTTCCAATAACTTCAGCTCCTAATGCATTAGCCCACTGACATAATATTTGGCCCACACCACCAGCTGCTGCGTGGTATAAAACTTTGTCACCTTTTTTAATTGGATAAGCTCTGTGTAATAAATATTCAGCAGTAACTCCTTTAAGCATAATGCAAGATGCAATTTCATCTGTGATACCCTCTGGAACTAAAACCAGTTTTTCTTGAGGAAATAATTGTTTTTCTGAATAACTTCCAATTGGCATTGAAGAGTGAGCCACTCTATCACCAACTTTAAACAGATCAACTTCAGAACCAACTTCTTCAATTATTCCACATGCCTCTAGGCCAATTCCACTTGGTAGAGGAATAGGGTACAAGCCTGTTCGGTGATAAACATCAATATAGTTAAGACCAATTGATAAATTTTTTATCAAAACTTCTTTTGGACCAGGTTTACCAACCTCAATATCTTTAACTTCTAATACTTCAGGGCCACCAAATTTTTCTATTTTAATAGTTTTCATTATTTTACAAATGTATCATTATGATAATCTTGAACTGCTTGCAAGATCTCTGCTTTAGTATTCATTACAAATGGACC
>Ga0307986_10002904_pt1 | contig 12097 bp, 3 predicted proteins | sample EllFjometageno82_FD_203170 | JGI IMG/M metagenome (GOLD analysis project Ga0307986, IMG submission 203170) | Marine microbial communities from Ellis Fjord, Antarctic Ocean - #82 | ecosystem: Environmental > Aquatic > Marine > Unclassified | place: Southern Ocean | collected 2014-10-09
AACACCTTTCTTTAGCACCTCTCGTTGCACTTCTTGCGTAGCGAACTCATCAAAACTCATGTAAGTTCTAAGCGTTGGAGATTGTACATATCTAGTTATAGCGCCTGTTTTTCCCATCAACGATTTGGCAAACTTAGCGCCATTCACCTCAGTGCCCTTGAATGCTTCTATTATTATCTTTTTAACGACATCAGTGTCATAGAAGTCTATGTTGTCTAGTCTATCAGATATGATATGTAGTTTTTCATCGATGATAGGTCGTAGTTCTGGGTTCTTAATGTAGTATATAGATCTACTAGACTTAGATAAGCCATCTTCTAGAGAATTTTTAATTCTCGCTGTGATATCACCGCTCTCATTTAAACTCTCGTTTATACCTTGTAAACTCATGTTCCTATCTACCATACTAGCGATAGCCAGTAACTTCGTTCCAGTGTTTCTGTCTATAGTAAACTCGTATCCTCCTTTTACTTTTTTAACCCCAACAAATTCTAGTAAATCAATTTCTGATAAGTTTGGTTTCTTATACTGAGGAAAGCTATTACCTATCCTCTTGGTACTCTTGTTGTAGCCAAATTTAAGTAAACTGTTAGGCATTCCCGCTGACTTATGTGCGTTGGTGTGACCTTCATTGAAGATAGTAGATAGTATTAGTTGTACGTGTTGAACCACTGCTCTCTGAGCTGCTCTAACCTCATTACTACCCCTCTTGTTGTCTTTCCTAAGGTTTGCTAACCATTTCTCACTCTTCGGATTCAATTTGTCCTCATCAATACCAAATAGCTTAGAAGTAATTTTATACAGAAGATTAGGAGCTTTCTTAACGCTCATAGATTCTATATCTAGCTCAGCTGCTCCTTTAGATTCTAACTCAGCTATTTTCTCAGCCGTTTCCTCGCTGTAGTTTTCAGCTAATTCATTTCTTAAGGATAGTAATTCTTGAGCTTCTTGTACTTTATTATCTATAAATGGTTTGGTCTCATTTTTAATACCCAACCTATCCGCGGTGTCAACGCTAGGAGACGTACTAACGTCATCTGGAGTGTAGTCATCATCGATGTCATCTTCTATGTCCTTAACAAAATCAAGGCCAACAGAACCATCCACAGCACCTTTCTTTTCAGCAGCTAGTATTTCGCCATATCTTAATGGCAATATAGTATTCAAATATTGACCAAATTCATTAACACTAGCATCGTAAGTCCTAGCTAAGTTACTTAGTTGCATGTAATAGCCAGAGATGAATTGATCAGCACTAACTCTCTTACCAGGTTCTAAGTTCATTATGTTTGGGTTTCTAGCCGCAAAACTACCTAAGGAAACAGCCATTGCCAAGTTGTTTTCAACTAGCAGATCTTGTAAACCCTCAGATGCTACTATTTTCTTACCAGATACAATTCCCTCTTCTAAAATTAATTTTCTAATCCTTGAATTCTCTTCAACTATCTTCTTAGTGTCATCGCTTAGCTGTAGATCATCTTTGATCATTTTGTTTTTGTAAACATTTTGACTAGAGTTCCTAGCTACGATTGAGTTGGAATACTTACTCTCAGCTGGTTCCCAAACATCAACCCCATATTTTTCCATCATCAAGCTCTCATACTTGTCAGCAGCTGTTTTAGCCTTTGGATCTATCTGTAGCTTGAGTCCGTCCTTGAAGTTCTTCATCATACCCTTACTAAGACCACCTTCTCCCTCCATCATCTCCTTATGGAAGTCTTTTAGGAAGTTAACCATACCTTCGTGTCCCTTTATGTTGAAGTTCACTCCAACCTTGCTAAACAATCTCCTAACAACATCTTCAATCTCAGTTACAATGTTTGATTGAACAGATATATTCCCCTGTGCTAAAGCCTCTATAAAGACAGTAAACATCTCATCAAATTGCACTGACGAATTACCGTCCTCGTCTTTCTCAAACTTGTATTGATCAAATTTTCCACTCTCATTATCACTACTAGTTACGTATCCAGTACTACCACCATACTTCTCTGGGTTCTCTTCTAGCTCTTTTTTAAGCAAGTAACTCAACCCCTTGAGCATTTTAGGGTTCTTCTTCATTGTGCGATAAAGCATTACATGCAGCATTTCGTGTAGAACCACAGCATTATTACCACTCCATTTTGCCGCGCCTGGCCTAATGTATATCTTGTGGTTACCCTCACCACTGTGATCATACACTATCATCCCTGGTGCATCAAAGTCTAAACGGGTTAAACTTTGTTTTTGCCCTTCCAACTCTTTTATCTTCTTGAGTTTAGCTTTTTTATCTTTCTTTGACTTTGGATTTGTTTCGTTTAACTTGTTTATTTTGCCTTGCACCTCAGCATTGTTTGTTTGCCTACCTTTTATCTCTAACTCTACAGCTTGTTGGTATTCCTCTTCGTTCAAACCATCTTCAACAAAGCCAATACCTAGTTTTGGTGCTAGCTTCATAGCGTTTTTCAAGAGAGTGTTATACAGTGTTGCTTGGTAATTCCCTACACCATGCTTTTGAACCTGCTCGTCTATAGAGATGATCTCATTGTTTATCTCCTCAATCTCCTTTGAGTTGAATGATTTATCAGCGCTACTAAGCTCCTTTTTTCTTTCGTTTAATTTCTTCTTCTTAACTAATAGCTCTATTTGAGTATCTGTAACATTCTTTGGTGAAGCTTTCATCGCTTCGTATATGTTCTCCCCTTCTTTTATATTAGCCTCTAGTATTAATTTTTCTTTTGTCAACACTTCTCTCAAGGCTTTTCCCTTGCTAGTGTTATCGGTGGTAGCTATCTTTTCGTTTATTGCTTTAAGCTCTGCTCTACCATGGTTTATAATGTCCCTACCACTCTCGTGAAACATCTTATACACTTGATTCCTAGCGTTGTTTCTTGTTCTGATAGCTGAAACAGAGCCCAATGGTAGCGTTAACACTGAGGTGCCACTTAACACCTCTGCTTGCATGTTGACATTTAATATGTCTAAGGAGTGGTCCGCTAGGTAAACTGATTTAACGATGTCTTGCATTAGCACATCTGTTTGCTCCTCTAGATGTTCTTTTAAGAAGTTCTTACCAGCAATTTTCAAGGCTTCTCTATTGATTTGCTTCTTACCTACTTGGTCTAGTGTTTTACCCACCGCTTTAAATGATCCCTTCATTAAATCACCTATCAACCTCTCCACGATAGCTTTCCCCCCAGAAGTGTTGATCCAGTTAAAATCAGGCATTATCGTTTGGCTAATACCAGTCGCTAGTGATAGAAAGTTACCATAAGTAAATGCATCGCCAGCATTTAGGCCTCTAGCTCTACCATCAGCATAGTTATCAAAGAATGTCATCTTGTGATTAACTCTTATCATGTTAAGACTACCCATCATTTTTGGTGATGTAACCCAATTTTTATTTAAAGAATTAACTATCTTTTTACCAATCTCTCCACCCTCACCATAAATAACCTTATTTGTTCGCGTTAATAATGCTGCTCTTACTTTCTCTGATTGTGCCGCTGTTCCTTTATAGGCACTCATTATGTTTAGACTGTAAGGTAACAATTGCGCAAAGGTCTTGCTGGTACTATAAGCATTCCAGTTCCCTTGACCACCAGCCCATCCTGGAGCCATTTTTTCATAGAGATTACCCCACCATCCATCACCCTCGTCTTTCTTGAAATCATGATTAGTAATACTACCAGAGGAGTCAGCCGAAGTAGGCATGAAGTCCAGTGCAGCTCCTTTCGCTAAGATATCAAATATCATGCCAGTGTGATGCATTCCCTCATCATTATATTCACTTATGGAGTTGGGTGAAAATTGATACACTTGCTTTGCCCACAGTGGCGATGTAAGGTCGGCAACCACACCTGCTGTAGCTGCATATGCAGTAGCTTTAAGTGTTGTTGGGTTAATAGCTTTTGTTAACACTTTTAACCGTACCATCTCCTCTAAGAATGTAGCCGCTACATCTCCAGCTTTACTTTTATTTTTTATAGATTCATTCCACTCCATCAGATTCCTTGTGGAGTTGAAGCTTGGATCAAACACGCCATCCACAGCATTAAAGCTATAATTCAAATACGTTTCCTCTGCTTTGTTTTGGAAATTAGTGATGTCAGTGTTGAATTGATCCCTCTTAGATACTAAGTCTTTTTGGTTGACTTGTAGTCCAAGCCTTTGGTAATCCAACTCACCACCCTCTTCTATTAAGCCACGTAACCTATGCTTGTCAGCTAGTGACATGTTGTTTGTTTGAGTGTATTCCGCATCTCTATAAGAGCCGTACTTAAGTTTTATGTTTTTGATTTGAGATTTAATATCACTAGCCTTGCTTTCCCACGTGCCAACGTTATCTACGAGCTGTTGTTTCTCAAACTCAAAAGTCTTACCTCTAGCGCTAAGAGCATCGCTCTCTTTGGATTGAGTCTCCATCTCAGCGTTAAATAAGCCATGTTTAGCTTGGAGTACATAGCTTTCTCTTAGGTTCGTTATGTTCTGTCCATCATATATATCTGGAGTGTTTGCCCAGTTAACCCATTCTTCTCTTGGCACCGCGTTTAAAAGCTGGCGCTTGAATATTTTTTGTTGATCCTCAGTCATCCAACTAACATCAAAAGTCTGAGCATCAGTAGCACCACCCCCGTAAGTAGCGGCAGCGTTAATGACTTCATTATAAACGGCATCACCCAAATCTATCTCACTTTGTTCATCGCCAATCTTTAAACCAGTGGTGCCGTCAACCTCACCTCTCTCATACCCAGTGCCGAATTGAGCACGCGTTTCATCCCATTCTTTTTTTGCATCCCCACCACTAAGCCCAAGTCCTCCCTCACCCTCGCTCTTAACAGCTATAGCCATCCAAGCATCTTCATTGGTGACACTGCTTAAATCAACATCCGTACCGTGTCTCTTTATTAAAGTCTCCGCTGTGTTACTATTTTTTATTTTATTCTTCTTTTCGACGTAGTCAACGTTGTCATAATAATTATCACCACCAGTGTGTCTTCTAGCTTTTTTCTCCTCCTCTCGCTTTTCATCAACCTTTATCTTAGCGAGCTCAGTAGTACCCAAGGCGCCTGCCTCGATCAGTTCTTTTTGTAATACTAAATCATTCTTTGAAATTGCATTGTTTAAAAGCACTGACATTGCATCTCGATCTTGACCTATATAGTTATTAGTACCCGTGTGGTCGGGATTGTACATCCCCTCTATTTTCTCTTCTAGCACTGGGAATTCTGGGATATCAGTCCCACCTCCCGTGGAGCTTTGGTTCAATAAAGTTCTAGTAGCAAAATCAGGGTGTGCAGGTAGTTTACCCCCGAATACGGTTGGCTTAACTTTGACTTCGTTAGTAACCTCTTCCTCTACAACTTCTTCCTCCACAACAGCCTCTTCTTCCTCTACAACAACTTCCTCAGGTTTAGCCTCGATGCTCTTGTGGTATTCCATCCTAGCCTTCATGTAATCACTAGACGTTTCAAAGTCGCTGTATTTTGGTTTAATTATTTCCTCATTACTTTCTTCCTCCTCCTCTTTAGCGATAGCTTTCTTCTCCTTAGCTACGGTCTCCTCGTTAACAACAGGTACTGTTATCATCTTTGGGTTACCACTCGCATCTAAAACCTCTATCTCCTTTGTCTGTACTTCCTCAACCTTCTCCTCTTCTACGACTGCCTCCGTTTCAGTAGTCTCCACCTCCTTTGGCTTGACTTTAACCTTCTTTTTTTCTTCAGCTGCTTTTCTTAGCCTTTCCTTCTCCTCCTCGAATTCCTTTTCTAACCTCTGCTCTTCTTCTATTTTTAACCTCTCACGCTCTGCGTTCTTGTCGTCCCTTAATTTCTTTTGCTCTTCACTCAACTCTGTTGACTCAATAGTTTCAACTAAGTCTTTTCCCTCACCCTCGACTACAACCTCGTTAGTAACACCGTTCTCCTCAATTTCATTCTCCTTCTTTTCAACTTCTTTCTCCTCTACTGTATTCTCCGCTTCTTTTGCAATTTCAAACTCCTCTTTAGTCGGGATTTCTATTGCCTCACTATTGGTACTCGGAGGAAAAGGCGTTGGCTTTATGTCTATCGCTATCTGCCCCTCTGTCGAGACCTTGGGTTCCGTCTCGACTTCACGCTCATTAAACTTCACCCAACCAGACCTTGACTGTGGGCCCCAAATCCCATCGACACTCACGGATATACCGGCATCTAGCATCTGCTGCTGTTTAACCTTGTTGGACTCTTTGTCTTTGTTTGTCACCCCACCATAGGCCAATATAGAATTGTAAGATAGAGTGTCATTCTCTTGATCTACCCAAACGTGGTTTACTTTTTTCCAACCCTCAAGCTTTTCAGCCGCCTCCTCTTTAGTTTCATAGACTCCCTTGGCAACCAACCCCTCTGCCGTTATTGCCTCGTTTGGCTCAAACCTACCCGCTACAGGTAGTGCTACGGTTATGTATGGGTGGGTGCCTTTTTTGTGGTTCCTTTTGAAATATTTAGCCACCACATCTAACTGGTCTAATTCATTCATCCCCGCAAGAGTGCTATGGTCAATACCTAGATCATCAGCAGTGCTCTCCATGAACTGTATTAATCCCGTCGCACTTGATTTCGTGTTTTTAGCCGCGGTATCAAAGTTAGACTCGTTCTCTATAACCGTCAACAACTCCTCAACACTAAAACCATTTTCACTAGCTATTTGCTCTAACCTATCCTTAACACCTGGTATGTCTAAAAATTCCTTTTTCGTTGGCATATATATTATTTAATTGCTTATTTGTAATCTGCTGGGTTGAAATCACCTGTTCCTTGCACTGACTCCATTACTTTCATTGAGAATGCTGGGTCTGATTCTATCGCTAGAACAAACGCATCAAAATCTTTTCTATCCTCGCCTTTTAGTTGATCATATACTTCAGCGTTTGGCTCAAACTTGAAACCGCTACCACTCTTAGAGAATTTACCCATTGTCTTGGCTCCACCCATATTGAAAGGAGCGTCGATATCGACGATAAGTTCTTCACCAGCAGCTCTAACACCGGTAACTGTAGCCATACCACCGGCTACTTTAACGTTTATTGGTTTACCACCTTTGTTTATGCTAGCCTTGTTCTCACCAGTACTACCCATGATATTAAACTGATCTACCCGCTTGTGTTCTATATTTTTGTTAGCCCTGTAAGCAACAGCTGTGTTAGCGACGTTAGTAGGGGTTGGAGTGGTGGTCGTAGTTGGAGTGGTGGTCGTAGTATTAGTTGTGTTAGCTACTTCCGTCGTCCCGTTCAGGTTAGGCGTTATTTCATTTATAAATGTCCCGGCGTTTGTCGGTAACAATGTTCGTGCCTCCTCTTCTCTAACTACAGGTGGGTAATATTGATCTTTTTTACCAGCAAACTCTTCGTTCCACTCATTCTTACTATTTGCTTTGCCACCAAGAAAAACCTCGTTTACATTAAACCCTGTCGTATCTTCATCTTTGATCTCTGAGAGAAATTCCTTTAATTGCACTAGTGTTTCACGAGCAGTCTCCGGGTCTGAGAAATCAAACTCTTCCCCTTCAATTTCAATAGAACGACCTGGTGACTTAATATCAATATCCATTCCCGCCGCTTTGAACTCTGCTTTTAAAACCTTCTCTATTCCCTCTATACCTTTTTTAGTAGATGTTCTATTTAATAGCATGTGTGAATCATCATTGCCAAACGCCAAGTCAACAATACTACCTACATAAGCCCCTTGCTTCTTGAAGTATGTAGCATCTTCTCGTTGTGCAGGTGTTAGGGACTTGTTCTCAGCAGCAGCATAAGGGCTGGAACCCTTAACCCCATCGTCAAAATACAGGTTACTATTTTCGTAATGCGTTCTCTTCTGATTCTCACGTTGTTCGCCTAGGACAATACTTTGGAATTTAGCATATTGATTTATTTGGTGAGGATCAAAGTTAGCCGTACCTTCTTTGGTACCTAACTCGTCTTTCCCTCTTAATTTCATTTCTAGCAACGCCGATCTCTCCTCCTTGCTCAATGACACCCATTCAGGTGAGCCGTAAACTAAGTCCTCTTCATCACCTTTTTGAGCCCATTTGATAGGGTTTCCTTCACTATCATTATACATGTATGAATGCTTAGATCCTTCAGCTTGATCAGTCAGCTCATTTATAAACATGTTAGCGTAAGAGTTTTCCACCATCTCTGGGTTGTCCTCATTTAAAGTCCCATCCTCGTTAAAAGCTATGTTAACTAGCTCATTATCATCAGGAGTACCATCACTGAACAATACATCATTCAATTCAGTCCTAGTGTCTATCTTCCCATTACCATCCTTATCACCATTCAACATTCTCTTTTTAATCTCTGATTCGAGAACCGCTGTTTTTTTCATCTTATCAAAATGACTGTTTTTAGTAAAGTTAGCAGTCTCGTTATTAGTGTAGTCCAGCATATTTGTCCTAGACTCATCAACCCCACCAAACTTTGCAACTTCATTAGGGTTAAATAAATCATACTTTTGCTCGTTGTAAGTGGTAACACCGTTAACAGTCACCTTGTCGTCTAGAGAGTTAATTCTATCCCACTCAGCGATCTCTTCGTTGAAAGTTAGTTTCTTAGCTTTAATCTCTTTCATTAGATCTGCATTCGCCCCTAACATTGCACTAGGAGGCATTTTTTCTAACTCTATTAGTTTTTTATCTAAATTAGGGTCGAAGGTAGGCTTAAGCCTATCATTCTTGGGTACAGCGAAGTAAAACTCATTTCCATTTCCAGCCTCATTAGGTCTACTACCAGGTAGGTAATTCTTATTTTTCAACTTCCCCGCTACTACAGCATCATCGGGATCAAACCCGTTTGGAGTAATTTTAGAAGCAGCATTACCATCAACCACCCCCTGTCCGTCAGAAAGACCGTCAACAAATGTTTGAAATTCTCTTTGATTCTTAGCTAAAGCACGTTTGTTATCGAAGCTACCGTCCTGATTATCAAGAAAGGTTTGTTTAAATCCATCCATATTTTCTGCAAGAAACTCCTCCATCTGAGGATCTAAAGATCCGTCGGGCATCTTATAGCTCTTGTCAAAAACAGTGTTTAACTCTTGTGCTTTCTTTTGTTTACTTTGCTTGTCCTGTGTAAACATAGCTGCGGCCGTGCTCACTCCACTAATTACCCCAGCTCCAAGAGTCATGTTCCCATCTACAAACTGGCTCTTCTCAGCCCCAGCTGTTGCTTGAATTAATCCTGTATCTGCCTTTCCAAATTGTGCCATATATTCTTATTTATTTTTCCACATGTTAGAAGCTTTGAATATCCCGTCACTACCCATGCCTCCACTAACTCCACCCATTATATCCCCAAGCCCTTCACCCATCATTTGTTGACCGGCGGAAACAGCCCCTTGAGCTCCTTCAAGCGCTTGAGCGTCCATACCTAACAGCGTAGCCTGCTTACTTTGTTCCATTTGCATGGAGGATAATTGTCCGCCAGCCACTAGTTGGTCCACGGCACTAGCTCCACTTCTCGATGCTTGATCTATTCTGCTAGCCTCACCTCTTTGTAGTTGATCATTTTTAGCGGCCTGCTGAGCTGTTAACATTTTATTTTTAGCCTCTTGCTCTCCGATTGAAGCTGATGCTCTCTGTGACTGTGTCATAGCTTGGTTTGACATTGCTTGAGCAAGTCCAGCCACACCACTACTCCCAGCCGCTCCACGCAGGCTTTGCATTGTGTTTGCTTGCGATTGTTGAAACATTTGCTTTTCAAATTGAGACTGTTGAGTATTGACAGTGAGATCCTCCATGGTATTCTCCATGTTGTCATACTGGTTGTCCATATTTGCATATCTATTCTCTAGCCCAGCGTAAGCGTTACTAGTATCTAAGCCAGCGTATACGGCTTTCTGATCGTTATAAGCACCCTTAGCTTTTGCTAACGCTTTCCTCCTTTTTCCTCCCCAATCGTAACCAGCTAGTGTCTTAGCTACTCCGCCAGCAGCCATTAGCGCTGGTAAAATAGCTTGGTGCGTATTTGGGTCACTGACCCCAAACAAAAATTCTTTTATAAATTCTATCATAATTTAGTTTTGTATATATATTATTACAGTTTTACTTCTTATTTTACTCTTAAGTAATAGAAAGTAGCTTTTCGATGTCAAACCTAAGAGTCGCGCTACTAGTACCTGCTTTCAATATTTGTATGTTACCGGTTATAGTGGCTTTTAAGCCTGCGTTAGCAAAGGTAAGTGTCGCTCCGCTTTCTAGGGTTTGAGCTGCGGTGAGCACTAGGGTTCCAGTTCCAGATACAGCTCCGGCACCCGTGTCTACGGTTGGATCGACTAACGCGGCATTTATACCTATACCACTAACAGTGCTTACATCATCTAGTATGCCGTTTACTAATAATACAGGCACACTAGTGCTATTGTTAACAACTGCCGTTGTTGTTGTTGTTACTGGTGTTAAAGCGATTGCTAAATCGGTAAAAACCACGTCGTACCCAAACACATTTAAGATCTCCGCCTGCCCATACCCACCCATTTTTAAAGTAGTCCCCGCTATTGCTAGCGGTTGTTGGCTGTCGAATACAATCGCCCCCGCTTGAGTCACTACCTCCCCATTTGATATGACTGGTTTTAGAGACAAGGTATCTACAGCTTCGACCTCATAGTTAATATAGGTTTTTTCTTGAGGAGTTCCAGAGAACACAGTGGTTGTGCTAGAGTACTTAGCTAACTTTGACCCACTTAGGTTCCCCCCGCCAGGAGGAACAGTAAATCCGGCTTTAAGTACATGCGCATAATTATTGATCGGCCACCTGTAGTTTGCTCGTTTCTTAAAGGTAAGGTGGATTTCACTAGCATGACTAGCCGCTGTATTGGTTACAAACTGAGTTACGTTACCATTAACAACAGTTACACTCTGTACATATTGGGTGGCTATCGGCATTACCCCCTCGGAGTACCATAAATCACCAACGCTAATATCAGGAACTGGCACGCTTAAAACGATGGTGGAGCTATTACCAACACCACCAACACGCACTTTAGCTGTTGCTGTAACCAGCGGGTATAGATCCTCTCCTTGAATTGCAATTGGAACACTGCCTATAACAGGAGCCACGTAAGCTAGTATATCGGTATGGGACGGTTGCTTTATCACTTGTAGAGCCTTATCGTTAGCCACGGTGAAGGTCATTGAAAAAGCTTGGGTATCTATACCCTCCCCTGAAGATACGGATACAGTATCATTAACAGCGGTTCCAGTTATAGCCCCAGTTGTAGAAAAGGGGTTTAATGTTAACACTAGAGCCGTGTACTGGTAAATAACTTTTGTTATCAAGAGAGAGTTGGACCCCTTAGTGGAGTTAATATCTAAACTACTATCTCCAAATCTAACCTCTAAATACTCACTGTGTGAGGTTTCTCTCGTTGCAACTAGAGATATATCGTATTGATCGTCATCTGTTACTAGCGGAAAGACCACTGTTCCTATGAATCCATTTTTACCATATATTTCACCCTTCAAAGTGCTTTTGGCAGCTTGAAAAACCTTCGTTATAAAGTTGTAATACTTAGCATCTTCATTTCTAACCTCCATATCAAAAGAAGCTCCAACCGAACCACTAACTACAAAGGCTCTAGACTCACCAATAGCGAGTATGCTAGATAAATCCATATCAAAACCGGTTATCAAAACCTCATCTATCAAATCTATTTCTTCTTCTATCATTTTTTATTGTTTTATTTACTACTTTCAGAAACTTCAGACCCCACGGAGAACAACTCTGCTTTAATTCTGGAATTATTCTCAAATTTAACATCAGCGTAATAGCCCAGTAGACTTGAAACATTAGCAGAGCTGTCTTTAACAAAGAATACGAAATCTCCTATGCTTGGAGTGTTTATTAAGGTAGCTACCACGACACTGCTACCATTGATGCTACTAACCTCTCCCACTTCAACGGTTGTAACTCCAACCTGAGCGTATAACGTATCGCCAACCTGTAGTGATATATTGACCTTGTCACCAAACTTAATAGTTGAATTAGAAACGGTAGATATAGATCCTACCCCCTGTACATTGGATGCTCCAAAGTCCACGGGTAATGCGGATCCACCTGTTCCCTTGACATAATTAAACCATT
>Ga0307986_10002906_pt1 | contig 12093 bp, 12 predicted proteins | sample EllFjometageno82_FD_203170 | JGI IMG/M metagenome (GOLD analysis project Ga0307986, IMG submission 203170) | Marine microbial communities from Ellis Fjord, Antarctic Ocean - #82 | ecosystem: Environmental > Aquatic > Marine > Unclassified | place: Southern Ocean | collected 2014-10-09
CAGAAATAATTTTCTTCTTTTCTATTAAAGCAATTAATTTTATGCTTTTTTTTATTTTCCATTTTTTAGATAAAAGATTTTTTTTTGCTGTATCTGTGTCTTTAGAGTTTTTAATAATTTTAATAATTTCATCAATATTTTCTACGGCTGTAGCAATTCCAATTAAAATATGTGCTCTTTCTTCTGCTTTTTTTAGATCAAACTTAATTCTTTTAGTTAAGGTCTCTTCTCTGAATTTAACAAATTCCGAAATAAATTCTTTTAAATTAAAAATTTTTGGTTTGTTTTCAACAATAGCGAGAGTGTTAAAACCAAAAGAACTTTCGATGTTTGTGAGTTTGTACAGCTGTCTTCTTATAGTCTCTCCTTCAACGCCTCTTCTCAGCTCTATAACAACTCTAATTCCTTCTCTGTTAGATTCATCTCTTATGTCACTAATGCCTTCAATTTTTTTTTCTCTGGCTAGCTGAGCTATCCTTTCAACTAAAACAGATTTATTAACTTGGTATGGAATCGATTTAATTACTAACATTGATTTATCATTTTTAAGGACCTCCTCTTCTATTTCACCTCTAATTTTAAAAGAACCTCTGCCTTTGTTGTAGCCTTGTTTAATAATATCAGTCCCAATGATCACTCCACCTGTTGGAAAATCTGGACCAGGTATGTGTTTCATAAGTTGAGCTATAGTAATATCTTTGTTGCTAATGTATGCATTTGTTGCATCTATAACTTCACCTAAGTTATGTGGGGGTATACTAGTTGCCATTCCGACAGCGATACCACCAGCTCCGTTCACTAAAAGATTTGGATATTGAGAAGGCAAAACAACAGGCTCTCTCTCTGTTTCATCATAGTTGTTTCTATAAGCTACAGTATTTTTTTCTAAATCCTCAGTTAGAAATTGAGAAATTTTTCCTAACTTGGTTTCAGTATAACGCATCGCTGCAGGAGGATCCCCATCTATTGATCCAAAATTACCTTGGCCGTCAATTAAAGGTAAACTCATAGAAAAATCTTGAACTAGTCTTACAAGGGCATCATAAACTGATTGGTCACCGTGAGGGTGGTATTTACCTATTACATCACCGACTATTCTCGCAGATTTTCTAAAAGGTTTAGACCAATCGTAGCCTCCTTTATACATTGCAAAAATTATCCTTCTGTGAACCGGCTTAAGACCATCTCGAACATCGGGTAAGGCCCTACTTACAATTACGCTCATAGCATATGAAAGATAAGAAGAGCTCATCTCATCTGAGACTAAAATAGGTTTAAAAGAATTATTGTTTTGGACGGTAATATTTTCCATGAAATCTAAAAAGGAATTTCATCGTCCAAGTCATTATTTACTGCTTGGGTATCCTCATTAGGTAAAGAGCTTTTGTTTTCAGAAACAAGATTTGAATTTTCACCTTTAGTTTTTCCGTCCAACATAGTGAGGCTTGAGCTATAACCTTGAAGAACCACTTCTGTAGAATATTTGTCTTGACCTGAAGATTCATCTTTCCATTTTCTGGTAGTTAAAGCACCTTCTACATAAATATTGGCACCTTTTTTTAAATATTGTTGAACTATACTAACTAGACCTTCGTTAAAAATTACTACTCTGTGCCACTCAGTTTTTTCTTTTCTTTCACCAGTAGATTTATCTTTCCACGATTGACTTGTGGCAACGCTGAGCCTTGCGACACTTTTACCGTTAACCATCTGTTTGATTTCAGGATCAGCTCCTAGTCTTCCAATTAATAGTACTTTATTTAAACTTCCAGCCATAAATTTAATTGTTAATATGTGATTTACTATTTAATAACAATTAAATTTATATCATATAAACAACTTAATTATAAGATGAATATTAATAAGCTTTAAAAAATGTTGAAAAAAATCATTATAAAAGGTGCAAAAGAACACAATTTAAAAAATGTATCTGTAGATGTTCCTAAAGATAAGCTTGTTGTAATTACAGGTCTTTCTGGATCAGGAAAATCGTCTCTAGCTTTTGACACTATCTACGCAGAAGGACAAAGAAGATATGTGGAAAGTTTGTCAGCATACGCAAGACAATTTTTAGACAAAATGAAAAAACCAAAAGTTGACCTTATAGAGGGGTTAAGTCCGGCTATATCAATAGAGCAAAAAAACACGTCAAAAAATCCTAGATCTACTGTAGCTACGGTTACAGAAATCTATGACTACATGAGAGTTTTGTACGCAAGGGTTGGGGTGCCTTATTCTCCATTCACAGGAAAGCCAATTGTTTCTCAATCGGTGAGTGAAATGGTTGACAAAATTAAAACATTGCCAAAAAGCAACACAATTTATTTACTCGCACCTATAGTTAGAGGAAGAAAAGGAGAATATAAAAAAGAGGTTTTAAATTACAAGAAAAGAGGATTTCAAAAAATTAAAGTAGATGGGAAGTATTATGAAATAAGTGATTTTCCCGAATTAAACAAGAAAGTTAAACACGATATTTCAATTATCATTGATAGAATAATAATAAATTCTAGTATTGGAAATCGTTTAGCTGATAGCGTAGAAACTGCACTGAATATATCTAATGGTCTTTTAGTTGTTGAATATGAAGATGAAACATTGCCTAAAAAATTCAGAAAAATTGAAACAATTACTTTTTCATCAAAATTTTCATGCCCTGAAAGTGGTTTTACATTAGAAGAAATAGAGCCAAGATTGTTTTCATTCAATAGTCCTTACGGAGCATGCGAAGAGTGTGAAGGAATTGGTCACAATTTAAATGTTGATCCTAATTTAGTCGTGCCAGATACAAAGAAAAGTCTTCAAGATGGTGCGATAGAACCTTGGGCAAAATCAACTTCATTATATTATCCGCAAACTCTTTCATCTATAGCAAAACATTATAAATTTTCTTTGTCTGAATCTTGGAAAAAATTATCAAAAAAAATACAGGATGTCATATTGTATGGATCTGATGAGGAAGAAATTAAATTTTCTTATGATGATAATTATCAATCTTACACAACAAAAAAGACTTTTGAGGGAGTAATAAACAACCTTGAAAGAAGATATTTAGAAACCGATAGTGAGTGGAAAAGAGAAGAGATTGCTCAATATCAAAGTGAGTCAAATTGTGAGAAATGTAAAGGACAAAGATTAAAGGAAGAATCTTTATGCGTAAAAATAAACGAACTGAATATTAGCGATGTAACAAAAAAGTCCATTGATGATGCAAAAAAATGGTTTGATAATTTAAATTCAGTTTTAAATGATAGAGATAAAAAAATAGCTACTCACATTTTGAAAGAAATCAATGAAAGACTTAATTTTCTTTTAAATGTTGGGCTTAACTATTTAACTCTATCAAGAGAGTCAGGAACTTTGTCTGGTGGTGAAGCACAAAGAATACGTTTAGCTTCTCAAATTGGTTCAGGTTTAACTGGTGTTTTGTATGTTCTTGACGAACCTTCAATTGGTTTACATCAAAGAGATAATAAAAAATTAATAACTGCATTAAAAAAACTTAGAGATCTTGGCAATACAGTTATTGTTGTAGAGCATGACACTGAAACAATGGAAAATGCAGATCATATTATAGATATAGGACCAGAAGCAGGTGTTCACGGTGGTGAAATAGTTGCAGAGGGAACCTATAATGACATTGTTAATAACACCAAAAGTATAACTGGAAACTATTTATCTGGTAAAAAATATATTCCATTGCCAAGAAAGAGACGTACAGCTAAAAATGGTAGGTTTCTTGAAATCCTAGGTGCCACAGGTAATAATTTAAAAAAAGTAGATTTAAAAATCCCAATAGGTGCTTTTACTTGTGTTACTGGCGTATCAGGAAGTGGTAAATCCACTTTAGTTCTTCATACGTTGTTCAATGCTTTAAATTTAATTTTAAACACTACTAAGGCAAAAAAAACACCTAAAGCTTTTAGAAATTATAAAGGAACAGAATTAATAGATAAAATTATTGATATTGATCAATCTGCAATAGGAAGAACACCAAGATCGAATCCTGCAACATATACTGGAGCTTTTGGTCCTATACGAGATTGGTTTGCATCTCTACCAGAAGCAAAAGCAAGAGGTTATAAAATAGGAAGATTTTCTTTTAACGTAAAAGGTGGTAGATGCGAAACTTGTGAGGGTGATGGAGTAATTACTTATGAAATGCACTTTTTACCAGATGTATTCATACCTTGTGACACATGTAAGGGTACAAGATATAATAGAGAGACATTAGAGGTTAGATTTAAAGATAAAAACATTGCTGATGTTTTAGACATGACAGTTGAAGAAGGATGTGATTTTTTTGAAAATATTCAAACTATTAGATCTAAATTAATCACATTAAAACACGTAGGTTTAGGTTATATAAAAATTGGACAACAGGCCACAACTCTTTCTGGTGGTGAGGCTCAAAGAATAAAATTAGCCAAAGAATTGTCAAAAAGATCAACCGGAAGAACTCTCTACATTTTGGACGAACCCACTACTGGACTTCATGCTCATGACATAAAAAAACTTTTAGAAATATTACAAGCGTTTGTAAACACAGGTAATACAGTCGTTGTTATTGAGCATAATTTAGATGTAATTAAAACAGCAGATTGGATTGTAGATATGGGACCTGAAGGGGGAGTCGAAGGAGGCGAAATAATAGCAGAAGGAACTCCAGAAAAAGTTTCAGAAACAAAAGGTAGTTATACTGGACAATTTTTAAAGGATATTTTGTTCAAAGATACGATGAAAAAAACTGCATAATTAATTAATTTTATGCTATAAGAGAATCATGGGAAGTTTGTTACAATCATTATCAAAAACTGTTCACGCTTCTGTAATTCTTACCATACTACTTTTTTTTAGCTTACACTTTTTCGGTGAAGGATTTGCATTTGACAGAATCTTCTGGAGCTGGTTGTTCAGATATCTTCATGTCATTGCTGGAATTATGTGGGTTGGATTACTTTGGTATTTAAACTTTGTTCAGATTCCTTCTATGCCAAAAATTCCAGATGAACAAAAACCAGCTATCTCAAAAGTTATAGCACCAGCCGTATTATTTTGGTTTAGGTGGGCAGCTCTGGCAACTATCATAACAGGATTAATTGTGGCTACATTAAATGGATATGTGCATGATGCAATGGTACTTGGGATTGGTAGTGGTTTTGGTAAAAATACTGCAATTGGTATTGGAATGTGGCTTGGAATAATAATGGCTTACAATGTTTGGTTTGTTATTTGGCCTAACCAGAAAAAAGCTCTTGGAATTTTAGAGTGTACCCCAGAAGAAAAAGCAAAATCTGCAAGAACTGCAATGTTGTTTTCGAGAACTAATACTTTACTCTCATTGCCAATGTTACTCTCAATGGTAGCAGCACAAAATCTTTATTAAAAATTATATATCGTTGTCTTTTAACAATGTTTTTTGTGTTACTTTAAAGTAATTAAGAACAGGACTAGCCACAAAAATTGATGAATATGTTCCTATTATAACACCTAATATCATTGCAAAAGAAAAACCTTTTAAAATTTCACCGCCTAAAATAAATATTGAGAACAATGCTAGGAGTGTAGTTAGAGAGGTAATTACCGTTCTAGATAAAGTTTCGTTTACAGATATATCTGCGATTTCATTAGTTTTAAGTTTTGAATATTTTAATAAATTTTCTCTGATACGATCAAATATTACAACTGTATCATTCATTGAATATCCTACTATCGTTAAAACTGCAGCAACTATAGATAGGTTTACTTCAAAAGAAAGAACAGAAAATATACCGAGTGTAATGACCACATCATGTACAAGCGCAACAATAGCACCAAGACTGAATTGCCATTCGAATCTTATCCATATATAAAATAGCATAGCACCTAAGGCTAAAGCTATTGCTGTAACGCCCTGTTCAAGAAGTTCGCTACTTACCTTTGGTCCAACAGTTTCTACTCTTCTAAAATTTACCGCTGAATTAATTTTTTTTGAAATAATATTTTTTAAGTCAGTTATAAACTTTTTATTTTCATTTGCGTTTTTTTCAAACTTAATTAAAAAATCTCCTTTTTTTCCAAATTCTTTGACATTTACATCACCAAGTTCTTGTATGTTTAATGAACTTCTAATTTCTTGTATTTGAATATTTTTATTCTCAATTCTAATTTCTAATAAAGTGCCACCCTTAAAATCTACACCGTAATTTAATCCCTTAAAAAATAAAAATAAAATACTAACAAGTACTGCTAATAATGAAAAAATATTTGCAACTTTAAAGAATTTAGAAAAATTTATTTTATTTAGCATTATAATTTAAAATATTTTCCTTTTTTATCATTTAAAACGATAACTGAAGTTAAGTGTCTGGCAATAAAGTATGCCGAAAATAATGTTGTTGTTATGCCTATCCCAAGTGTTACAGCAAACCCTTTCACAGGTCCTGATCCAAAAATAAATAAGATCATGGCAGCTATTAATGTTGTGACATTGGCATCAATAACAGTAATTTTAGCTTTGTTATAACCTGTGTCAAAAGCATGTATAATAGATTTTTCCGTTTTCAATTCTTCTTTAATTCTTTCATAAATCAAAACATTTGAATCTACTGCCATGCCAACTGTTAAGATAATGCCAGCAATACCGGGTAATGTTAACGTTGCCTCAAGTATGGTTAAAATTCCAACCATCATAAATAAATTTGCAATAAGCGAAATATTAGAAACAAGGCCAAAGATTCTATATTTAATAAACATAAATATAATAACCAAAATAAACCCAACTATGAGTGAGAACACACCCGCGTCTATTGAGTCTTTTCCTAAATCAGGTCCAACAGTTCTTTCTTCAACGATATTTATTGGAGCTGGTAAAGCGCCCGATCTAAGCAATAAAGCTAAATCAGTAGCTTCCTGAAATGAAAATCCCCCTGAAATAGTTCCAGTACCAGCTGTAATAGGTTCACGTATATTTGGTGCACTAATTACAGAGTTATCAAGCACAATAGCAAGTCTGCGTCCAACGTTCTCTGTGGTAATTTTTCCAAATTTTTGTGCCCCTTGCCTGTCTAATGTAAAACGTACAAGAGGCTGATTAGATTGATTGTCAAATTGTGGTTGAGCATCGACTAAATTATCTCCGCTAACAACAACACGTTTGCTCACTGTAAGTTCCTCATTATTTTCGGATAAGATTAATTTTTCAGAACCAAAACCATCATCTTTTGACACGAGTCTAAAAGTTAATTGAGCTGTCTTTCCAAGAAGTTCTTTAATTCTATCCGGGTTGTCTATTCCCGGTAATTCAACTAAAATTCTTTTATCCCCTCTTTGAAGAATGGTTGGTTCTTTTGTTCCTACTTCATCGATACGTCTTCTAATAATTTCTATGGATTGTTTTAAGGCTGAGTTATTTAAACTTACAAGACCAAATTTAGAAAATTGTACAAGAGCTTTATTTTGGTTAAATTCTAAATCTAATTCAAATTTATTGTACTCAGAAATAAAATTATTAACCGCATTTTCTTGTTGGTTAAAAAATAAATTTTTAAATTTATCTTGCTGTTCTTTTTCTATAGTTAAAATGATATTACCTGTTGATATAGTAAAATCTCTAAAGTCTATTTCATTTTTGTTTAACAGCTGTTTTATTAAAATTACTTTAGTCTGTAGTTTTTGATTAACTAAAGGTTTTGTGTCAATCTCAAGTAAAATGTACGAACCTCCCTGGAGGTCTAATCCTAAGTTTACTTTTTTGTCTAATAGATTGTTGTTTTTAAAATTTAAAGATGCAAAAAAAATAGTTAAGAATAAAATTACGTATATAGATAGAACTTTAATTTTGGTAAAACTAAGCACAAAAAAAATGATTATTTAGCTTCTGTTTTTTTTAGTAAGCTAGTTATTGTAGATTTGATAACTTGAACTTTAACATTATCACCTAAAATAACTTCAATTCTGTCGTCTTCCATAACTCTATCAACAATTCCAATTATTCCGCCTGATGTTATGACTTCATCACCACGTTTAAGTCCAGCAACCATGGCTAAGTGATCTTTTGCTCTTTTTTGTTGAGGTCTTATTAAAAAGAAGTAAAAAATTACAAAGATTAATATTAGAGGTATAAATTGTGCTATTCCTTGTCCGTTCATAATAAAAGATTAATTATAATATATGGATTATTTTAACAAGAACAAAATTCTATAATTTTATATTTTTTCAATATTCTTCATGTATTTTCGCAATACAGGTGGAATCTCTATAGTTCCGTCTTCGTTTTGAAAATTTTCTATCAAAGATATCATTAGTCTGCCAACAGCCAGTGCTGAGCCATTTAAAGTTGACACAAAGTTTGTTCCATCAGAAGATTTATATTTTGCGTTCATTCGTTTTGCTTGAAAGGTTCCGCAAGATGAGCAACTTGATATTTCTCTAAATTTATTTTCTGAAGGAATCCAAGCTTCTATATCAAATGTCTTTTCAGCACTAAAGCCCATGTCTCCTGAGCTTAAAAGAATAACTTGATATGGAATTTCTAAAAGTTTTAAAATTTCTTCTGCACAATTAAGCATTCTATCTAATTCTGATAAAGAATTTACTGGTTCAACTATGCTCACTAATTCTACTTTATAGAACTGATGTTGTCTCATCATACCTTTAGTGTCTTTGCCATAACTTCCTGCTTCTTTTCTGAAACATGGTGTTGATGCGACATATCTTAGTGGTAAATTTTTTCCATCTATAACAGAATCTCGGACTAGATTAGTAAGTACTACTTCTGCTGTGGGTATAAGAAATTTTCTTTCTTCATCTTTGCTTAACTTAATTTCGAATTGATCATCTTCAAATTTAGGTAATTGACCAGTACCAAACATTACGTTTTCATTAACAAGCAATGGCGGTGAAACTTCTTTGTATAAAAATTTATCAACATGAATATCGAGCATAAAATTAATCAATGCTCTTTCCAGTAATGCAAAATTTGAATTTAAAATTACAAAACGAGAACCAGAAAGTTTCGATGAAGTTTGAAAATCTATTTGTTTATTTTTTTCACCAATCTCTACGTGTGACTTAATTGGAAAATCAAACTTTCTTACTGTACCAATTTGCTTAATTATTTTATTAGATTTTTCATCAGAACCTACTGGAACATCGTTTGATGAAATATTTGGTATGGTGGAAAGAATTATAGAAATCTTACTTTGTAAAACAATTTGTTTTTTAGCAATTTGGTTAATTTCATCGGACAGTATTTTTGATTTTTCGTAATTTGATGGATTTTTTGATTTAGATATTAATTTTTTTTCTTGTTCTTTTTTTTCTTTTTTCTGAATTAATTCTCTGTTATCTTTATCATGATCAATCAAATCATCGAAATTGATTAAGCTATTTCTTTCGGAAATTTTTTTTTTAAAAAATTCTAAATCTTTTCTAATATCTTTAATGTTATGCATCTTTTTTTTTTTCTATAAATTTGACAGTTAATATAGATAATTCATACAATAATAGTAAAGGAAGTGCCAAACCAATTTGAGTAATAGGATCTGGCGGAGTTAAAATTGCGGCCATTGCAAAAATTATTACTACAAAATATTTCCTTCTTTGGCGCAGATATTCTGAATCTATAATACCTATTCTTGCCAAAAGACTTAAAATAACTGGTAATTGAAAACTGATACCAAAAGCAAAAATTAGTCTCATTATTAATGATAAATACTCATTTACTTTTGCTTCTAGCTGTATGGCTATAACACCAGGCTCAGCTATTGTTTCGAAACCTAAAAAAAACTTTATAGCTAGAGGCATTATTAGATAATAAACTATAAATCCTCCTGAAATAAAAAGAATAGGTGTAGCTAATAGATAAGGTAATAATGCTTGTTTTTCATTTCTATATAAACCAGGTGCTACAAATTTCCATAATTGAATAAGAAAAAAAGGACTAGTTATAAAAAAAGCAGTAAAAAATGCAACTTTTAAATAGGTTACGAATGCTTCATGCAAAGCTGTAAAAATTAATCTTCTGTCTAAACTTTTATCTAATACAGCGTCTGTATAAGGCTGAACCAAAAAACTATAGATCTCAGTTGAAAAAATGTAACTAATAATAAACAAAAGAATTAAAAAAACAAAAGATTTAACAAGTCTAGATCTAAGTTCAGATAAATGGCTTACAAAACTCCCAGGGTTATTGTTTTTTGTCATTATTGTTATTTTTATTTTTTTTGGCTAAATTCTTATCTATGGTTTCTTCAAGATTAGTAATTTCATTAATGTTTGATTGAACGTCAGAAAAATATTTCTTAATTGTACTTGTCCACTTACCTAATTTTCTTAGAACAATAGGGAAATCTTTTGGTCCAATTACTAAAATAGCTATAAACACTATAATTAATAGTTCTAACCATCCAATTTGTGGCATTAAAATTAATCTTTGTTAGAATTTTCGTGATCGTCTGTTTTATCTATAACATCACTAGGTGTTTCATCAGAAAGACCTTTTTTAAAACTTTTTATTCCTTTGGCAACATCTCCCATTAAAGATGATATTTTTCCACGTCCAAATAAAAGGACCACTAAAACTACTACTATCGCTATTTGCCAGAATCCAGGAAACATAAGCTTATTATATACATAAATTGATAATAAATAAATCTATTAAATTAATCCTTATTGGGTGTTTCATCTATCGCTTTTTCTATATTTGAGTAAATATCATCTTTTTTATTTTGCGATTGTTCCTTATAAAATTTTCCAGTACCAAATATTGAAGCGTCAATTGTGGTTGTGTCGATAAGACCGGCAGAACTGAGCTCATCTACGGTAGGTAAATCAGTAAGTCGCTGGATATTAAAATGATGTAAAAAGTTATCAGTGGTTGCGTATAAAATAGGTTTACCAATAACATCTTTTCTACCCGCTGGCCTAACCCAATCAAGTTCTAGTAAAATTTCAATAGTATTGGTACCAAATGCAACACCACGAATTTCTTCAATTTCTGATCTCGTAACAGGTTGATGATATACAATAATTGCTAATGTCTCTAGAGTGGCTTTAGATAATTTTTTTTCAGTAGATTTCTGAAGAGACATTAAGTTTACTAAATCTTTAGAAGTTCTGAAAGACCACTTATCTTTTATGTTAATTAAATTAATGCCTCTTAAAGAATAATCAGTTTGTAAATTTATTAAAATTTTTTTAATATTATTTGTGCTTTGTACTCTTTTTTCAATAGTTTCAATGTCTAAAGGTTCATCTGCTGCAAAAAGAATTGCCTCAACTTGTCTTTCTAATTTATTTAAATTCTTTGGAAATTTTACAATATTACTTGTTTGTTTATTTTTAGTTTTCATTTAAATAATTTTTTTAATAAGCACTTTCTCAAAAAGTTTTTTTTGCATTATGCTTGTTACGCCTTGTTTGGTGAGCTCTAAGCTTGCAGAGAAAATGCCAGCTAAGCCGCTTCTCCTCGATTTTTTATTAAAAGTAAAATCTTTAGGTATTAACTTCTCAATATCTTTCCAATCAGTAATACTTGTAAGGTTATTTCTTAAATGTTTAATTCCTTGTTCTGTTGTAAAAACAGGTAATTTAGGGATGTTAATTGTTTGAAAAGCTTTTTGCATTTTTATAGTAGCGTATGTTTTTAAAAGCTCGTATAAATTGACTTTATATATCGGTGTATTAATTGATTTAATTCCACCTTTCATCCCTCTATAAAAAATATTTAATCCAATTCTGTCTTTTGTAATTAATTGGTCTGATAACAACCTAATTAATTCTAACTTTTTTAATTGTAATTTAAGTTTTTCAGCAACTTCGAGCGCTTTAAAATCACCCTCCTCATCCTCTGGCAATAATAATTTAGATTTTAAATAAGCAAGCCATGTTGCCATAAGTAAATATTCAGCCGCAAGTTCTAAGTTTAAATTTACAGAATCTTTAATATATTCTAAAAATTGATCTGCGAGTTTGGTAATAGATATATCGGTTAAATCAACTTTTTGATTCTTGGCTAAATCTAATAGTATATCTAAGGGTCCGGAATAATTAGGTATTTCAATTGATATAGGGTTATTTAAATTTGATTCCATTCACAATTTTAACTTAAAA
>Ga0307986_10002907_pt1 | contig 12091 bp, 13 predicted proteins | sample EllFjometageno82_FD_203170 | JGI IMG/M metagenome (GOLD analysis project Ga0307986, IMG submission 203170) | Marine microbial communities from Ellis Fjord, Antarctic Ocean - #82 | ecosystem: Environmental > Aquatic > Marine > Unclassified | place: Southern Ocean | collected 2014-10-09
TCTAAAAAATTTTGCAGGAATTAGAAGGTATGCTCACGCAATGATTCCAATGGATGAAACATTAACAAGGGTTGCAATTGATGTTTCAAATAGACCTTATTTAATATGGAAAGTTAAATTAAAAGTAGAAAGACTTGGAGAGATGGATACAGAGCTTTTTAAGGAATGGTTTCAAGCATTTTCTCAATCAGCAGGAATAACAATGCATATGGAAAATATTTATGGAGACAATAGTCATCACATAATTGAGTCATGTTTTAAAGCTCTAGCAAGATCATTAAGAATAGCTTTAGAAATAGACCCTAGAAACAAAAAGGGTATTCCATCAACTAAAGGCTCATTATAAGTTTAATGAATGTCACAATTGTTGATTATAATTCAGGAAACATCAGCTCTGTAATAAATTCCTTTAAGGAGGTTGCTAAAGATAAAGTTAATATCGAAGTAACTTCAGATTTAAATAAGATTAAATCAAGTGACAAGGTGGTTTTGCCAGGTCAGGGATCGTTCAAGAGCTGTGTTGATTCATTGAATAGCATAAATGGCTTAGTAGAGACACTCAATGAATTTGTAGTCTCTAACAAAAAACCTCTTCTTGGAATTTGTGTTGGTTTGCAGATGTTTGCAGATATTGGTTATGAGGAAATTGAAACAAAAGGTCTTGGCTGGATTCCGGGAAAAGTATCAAAGATTGATAATCAAAATGATAAATTCAAACTTCCACACATTGGTTGGAATGAAATTAGTATTATTAAAGAAAGCAAAATTTTTAAGGGTATAAAAAATAAATCACACATGTATTTTGTTCACAGTTACGAATTTATTCCAAAAAATAAAAATGTAATTTCTGCAACAACAGACTATTCATCAAATATTGTTTGTTCTGTTGAAAAAGAAAATATTTTTGGAACTCAATTTCACCCTGAAAAGAGTGATAAAATTGGATTACAAATAATAAAAAACTTTATAAATTTATAAAATGAAAATATTTCCAGCTATAGATATTAAAGATAAGAAATGTGTGAGGTTAGTTAAAGGAGATTTTAATAATAAAACAGAATATGAAATGTCACCAGTTGATCAAGCTAGTAAATACAAAGATTATGGTTTTAAAAATTTACACATTATTGATTTAGATGGTGCTTTAACTGGAAAGACAGTTAACCTAAATATCATTAAAGAAATAGTGAGTAAATTTGATCTTAAAATTGAAATTGGTGGTGGTATTAGAAGCCTTGAAAGTATTCAAAAATACGTAGATATAGGTATTGAGAAGGTTATTTTAGGAAGCGCAGCCATAAAAGATAAAAATTTTTTAAAAAAAGCATGTCAAAAATTTCCAAATAAAATTGCATTAGGTTTAGATGCTAAGGATGGATACTTGTTAGTTTCAGGATGGAAGAAAAATTCCAATCAACTTACTTTAGACTTTTTAAAAGAAGTAAATGATTGTGGTGCTAGTAGATTAATTTATACTGACATAAATAGAGATGGTACCAAGCAAAGTCCTAACTTTGAAGAAACATCAAAAGTTGCTGATATTTCAAACTGTCCAGTGATTATTTCTGGTGGGGTTTCTTCAATTGATGATATTAAAAAAGCAAAGAGTTTAAATAACAATATAGAAGGAATTATCGTTGGTAAGGCCATATATGATGGAGACATTAAGTTAGAAGAATTAGTGAGAGAAATAAATGCTTAAAAATAGAATTATTCCATGTCTTGATGTTAAAAATGGCAGAGTTGTTAAAGGAATTAATTTTGTAGATTTAAAAGATGCTGGTGATCCAGTTGAACAAGCTAAATTTTATAGCGATGGCGGTGCTGATGAAATTTGTTTTTTAGACATTACTGCCTCAAACGAAAATAGAGATACAATTTATGATGTGGTTGAAAGAACATCTAAAAAATGTTTTGTACCATTAACAGTCGGTGGAGGAGTTAGAGGAGTTGATGATATAAATAAATTATTAAATTGTGGAGCAGATAAAGTTTCAATCAATACCGCTGCAGTTCAAAATCCTGAAATGATAATTGAAAGTTCAAAGAAATTTGGCTCACAGTGCATTGTTGTTGCAATAGATGCTAAAAAAAATGGCAATAAATGGGAGGTTTTTACTCATGGTGGGAGAAACAATACAAGCCTTGATGCAATAGAATTTGCAAAAAAAATGGAAAATAGTGGAGCAGGGGAATTATTAGTTACATCCATGGATAGAGATGGCACTCAAGTTGGTTATGATAATGATTTAATTTTTAAGATATCCTCGATAGTCAATATACCTGTGATTGCCTCAGGTGGAGTAGGTAGCTTAGATCATCTAGTAGACGGTATAAAATTAGGGAAAGCTAGTGCAGTTTTAGCGGCTTCAATTTTTCATTATGGAACACACTCAATTAATGAAGTTAAACAATATTTGAATTCAAAAGGAATTCCAGTTAGGATTTAGACATGTCGGAAAACCTATTAAATTTAGTAAACATAATCAGAGACAGAAAAAATAAAGATGAAGATAAATCTTATACTACCTCATTATTATCAGGTGGCTTGTCTAAATGTATAGATAAAATGGAAGAAGAATTTGGTGAGCTTAAAGAGGCTTTAAATAATAAATCCAACATTGTACATGAGGCAGCAGATACAATTTATCATATATTAGTTGTACTAGAGGCAGCAGATATCAAGTTTGAAGACGTCTTAAAAGAATTAGAAAATAGAAAAAAACAATCAGGTATTGAAGAAAAGAACAGCAGATAATGAGTTATGATAAAAATAATATTTTTGCAAAAATTTTAAGAAATGAAATTCCATGTAAAAAAATATTTGAAAATGATCACGTTCTTTCTTTTCATGATATTAATCCCCAAAAAAAAATTCATGCATTGGTGATACCAAAAGGTGACTATATTAACTTAGATGATTTCAACAATAGAGCTTCCGACGAAGAGATAGTAGCATTAAGTAAAGCAATTACAGAAGTTTCAAAAATATTAGAAATATCAACTGATACAGGAAGGGGCTATAGAGCTCTTACCAATTTAGATGATCATGGAGGTCAAGAGGTTCCACATTTACACTTTCATTTATTCGGAGGTGAAAAAATTGGAAAAATGGTTGAATGAAAGAAAAAATCTTTAGAAATTATTTAGAGCTAACATCTTTTAAAGATTTTAAAGAAGCTAAAAAACCATCAGAAGCTTGTTCTGTAGAATTAACTAATCCAAAAGATTTCCAATTAAATAAATTTTTTTATAAAAACATAGGTAAAAATTGCCAATGGGTTGATAGACTTGTTTGGACAGATTTGGATTGGACTAAGTATGTCTCTGATGAAAAACTTTTTACTTATATTCTTAAAAATAAAGATCAAATAGCTGGCTATTTTGAGTTATTATTTAACAAAGATGCAGATGAAGCAGAAATTGCTTATTTTGGTATTTTAGAGGAATATTTTGGAAGAAAACTAGGTGGGTATTTACTAAGTGAAGCAATCAAATTTTCATTTAACTTGGGTTGTGTAAGAGTGTGGGTTCATACTTGCTCTTTGGACCATGAAAACGCTTTATTTAATTATCAATCTAGAGGTATGAAAATTTTTAAATCTGAAACTTTAATTAGATAAATATTTAATTATTTTCTGGTAAAATAAAAATTTTATCATCTATCTTTTGGTTAATTTTAATTGATGAAATATAAGTTATATTTAGATTCTGGTAAATATCTTTTGTTTGCCAGCCCGTTAGAATAAATGTTTTTTTGTCAAAAAAAATGTTTATTTCTTTATTATTTTCTAAAATTTTAAAAGCTAAAAATTTATTATCAATTATTTTTGGTTCTAATTTTGTAATTTTAGTAATTAAATAGTTTTTATCTAGCAGTAACTCAAGAGGAGTTCTTTTAAGGGGATAAATATAATAGTTTCCATTATTTCTATTTTTAACAACTAAAGACTTTCCATTGGAGACAAAAATTTTTTTATTTGAGTTATTGTATTCACAATATATTTTTTTTGGGTATTTTATAATGCAAAAGCCATTTTCATTTTTCTCATCAATTGTTTGTATAAAATCGAAACTTAAAATATTAATAATTTTCATTTGAGAAATAATCTTTCCTTTAATAGAAGAAAAAACGGGAGTATAAAAATTTAATATAAGAAGAATTGTAGCAAATTTAAGCATTAAAGAACTTCTCTCTTACCTACATGATTTGATTTACTGATAATTCCATCAGCCTCCATCATGTCAATAATTCTGGCAGCCCTATTATATCCAATTTGTAATTTTCTTTGTAAAAAAGAGGTTGAAGCTTTGCCCTCAGATCTAATAATATCCATTGCCGTCTGATATAATTCATCTTTATTGCCTGAATGCAATGTACTCTCCCCTGTTTCTTTTTCATCTACAAAATTTAGAATTTCATCTATATAGTTAGGCTCTGCTTGGCTTCTTAAATAATTATTAACTTTTTCAATTTCATTATCTGAAACAAATGGTGCGTGAATTCTGACTATTCGATTTGCTGAAGACATATAAAGCATATCTCCTTTACCAAGTAGTTGCTCAGCACCTTGCTCACCTAAAATAGTTCTACTATCGATTTTTGAGGTTACTTGAAAAGATATTCTTGTAGGAAAGTTTGCTTTAATAGTTCCTGTAATTACATCAACACTTGGTCGTTGTGTTGCCATAATAATATGAATCCCAGCAGCTCTTGCCATCTGAGATAATTTTTGGATGTAATTTTCAATTTCCTTACCGGCTACAAGCATTAAATCTGACATTTCGTCAACAACAACAACAATATAGGGCATAGCCAAGATATGTTTAGTATTATAACTATCAATATTCCTCACACCTTCTTTTGTCATTAATTTATATCTATTTTCCATTTCTTTGACGACCCATCCTAGTACAGAAGCAGCTTTTTTAGCTTCAGTTATTACTGGGCAAAGTAAATGAGGAATACCTTCGTAAGTTGATAACTCTAACATTTTAGGATCTATTAAAATGAATTTACATCGACTGGGTGTGTGTCGATAAAGAAGTGAAAGAATAATAGTGTTTATACAAACAGATTTTCCTGACCCAGTTGTACCAGCAATCAAAAGATGTGGCATTGACGCAAGATCGCCAACAACAGGAATTCCAGAAATATTTTTTCCTAAAGCTATAGGCAATCTAATTTCTTTTTTTGTAAAATCAGAATTGGAAAGTATTTCATTCAAATAAACATTTTCTCGCGTTGAGTTTGGCAGCTCGATACCAATGGTACTTCTTCCAGGTATAGTAGCAATACGAGCAGACTCTGAACTTGTATTACGAGCAATATCATCAGAAAGACTAATAATTTTAGAAACCTTAACGCCAGCAGCAGGCTCAAACTCATTAAGAGTAACAACAGGTCCATGACTTACTTTTTTTATATTTCCACTAACACCAAAATCTAGAAGAATTTTTTCCAAAAACCCACTATCAATATAATCTTCATTACGTAATTTCTCCCTTTCTTTTTTGGTAGGAATTTTTAATAGGTTGATAGAAGGTAATTCAAATCTTGTATTTTTATTAATTTCTCTAGTTTCACTTTGTATAAAAGGTAAATCCTCTTGAATTAAACTTTTAATTTTATCTTGTGGGATAAATTCATTAATTATTTCATTTTTATTGGTATAATTTTTTTCTTTTTTAGAAAATAAAAAATTAAAAACTCTTTTTATTGACAAGTAAAAAAGTTTGCTCTTAAATTGAATACTAATTAAAAATAAACCCAATGTTAAAAATATTAATATGTAATAAGAAACTGACATATTAATATTAATTAAAGAATTTAAAAAAGTTGTTACTAAATAATTACCAATAAATCCCCCATTACCATTAATATAGAGTTCATAAGAATTTGGATAAAAAAATGAAAAAAATAAAGAACTAGTTAATAAATATAAAATAGTAAAAAAAATAGTTTCAACTATTAAAACAATTTTTTTATTTAAAAAAATACTTATGCCAGTAAATATTAAACTAAAAGGTGTCAACAAGGCTGCAAAACCAAATGATTGAAAAAAAAGGTCAGCAGAAAAGCTACCACGATAACCAAGAAAATTTTTTATTTTGGTACCATCTGGAAAGATAAAATTTGGATCATCTGGAGAGAAGCTTATAAGAGAAATTAGCAATAAAGCACCTATCAAAAAAATGATGATGCCAAAAATTTCTAAGAATCTATTAATGCCGAAATTTATTGCATTATGCGCTAATTTTTTTATTTCCATAAATTAATTAATTAAATTAATCACTTTGTATCATCTAATTTTTATTGTTAAAATTAAAAATTAATTATGAATATTTGTATTATAGGTGATGGACTCACAAGTCTATCTTTAGCAAAAAATCTTATAAATAAAAAAATAAATGTACATATTTTTCATAAAAAAATAATTAACAGTTTATCCTCAAGCAGAACTATAGGATTATCTAATAATAATTTAAAATTTTTTAAAAAAGAAATTTTTGAAATACCAAAGAAAATTACCTGGAAAATAAAAAAAATTGAAATTTACTCTAATGAATTAAAAAAAAATAAAATATTAAATTTTGAAAATAATAAAAATAATTTATTTTATATGATAAAAAATAATAAGCTTTACGAATTTTTAAATAATGAATTAACCAAAAGTAAATTTTTTAAAAAAAAATTAATTAAACAAAAAAATTTCTATGAAAAATTACTTAAAAAAAATAATTATGATTTAATAATCAATTGTGATCAAAATAATTATATTTCTCAAAAATATTTCATTAAAAAAATTGATAAAGATTATAAAAATCTGGCTTATACGACAATTTTAGAACACAAAAAATTAGAAAATAATTCTGCTATTCAAATTTTTAGTGATTTAGGCCCTATTGCATTTTTACCAATTTCAGACTCTAAAACTTCAGTTGTTTGCTCACTAGATATAAAAGATAAGAGATATAATGACAGCGATATTCATAATCTAATAATAAAACATAATCCAAAATTTAAAATAAAAAAAATTTCACAATTGAGTAGTTTCACTTTAAAATCTTCAAATTTAAGAAACTATTATCATAAGAATATTTTGGCTTTTGGAGACATGCTCCATAGGCTTCATCCTCTTGCAGGACAAGGTTTTAATATGACTATTAGAGATATAAAAGAGCTTTCAGAAATTATAGAAAAAAAAATTGATCTTGGGCTTCAATTAGATTCTTCGACAAATAAGGAATTTGAAAAAAAAACTAAAAATAAGAACTTTATTTTCTCCTGTGGTATAGACTTAATTTATGAATTCTTTAATTTTGATAAAGAATCTAAAAGAAGAAATTTAATTAAAATTTTAAAACTCTTTGGGACTAATAAAAATTTTATGAATTTACTTATGAAGTTTGCAGATAAAGGAGTAAATATTTAACAATTATTGAATTGTAGTATTATCATAATTATCATAACTATAAGTCTTCAAAATTTCAGCAATTTTATTTTTTCTTAATTCTAAACTCTCACTTTCTAATAAAATTTGTTTTTCTTCTAATGAAAAAGGAGAGGCCATTGCTAGAGCATTTATTGTTTCATTCAAATCCTGTTTTTCTAAAGATTTCCAATTAATTATATAACCCTTTTTTTTAAACAAAGATTTTAAATCTTTAAAAATCATCTCAAGATCTGAGAATTTTAATTCTTCTAGAGGTAATTTTAAATCTGCATGAAAGCCATTAAAATTAATTTCACATTCTCTGTAAGGTTTATCATTTCTAATCTCTTTAGTAATGTTGAAACGGCTTAAACCATTAAGATCAATTAGATACCTACCATCTATATCTTTTAAATTAGTAATTTTTCCTAAACAACCAACATCATGCAGGTCTGGGATAGGGTTAATTTTATTTTGTTTTGGTTGAATTAAGCCTATCATCTTATTTGTTTTCATACTGTTATTGATCATTTCAATATATCTTGGCTCAAAAATATTTAATGGTACAGTTGTATTAGGGAAGATGATAAAGTTACTTAGTGGAAAGACAGGTATAATTTTTGGTAAATCTTTAATATTCATTATTTCTTTTATCAAATTTTTAGAAATCTACATACTAATGAAAAACTTTATTATTGCGTGCATGAAAAAAACCGTCTATTTATAGTGTTTTTACAGGCGGGTCTAGCTCATTGGTAGAGCGAATCGTTGCCAACGATTAGGTAGAGGGTTCGATTCCCTTGACCCGCTCCATTAAAATTAAAACTATTTAATAAATGAGTGATCTTTTAAATAAAAAATGTGAACCTTGTGAAGGTGGAATCTTGCCTCTTGATATAAGCGAAATACACAAATATCAAAAAAAAGTAGATGGTTGGAATGTGAGTGAAAATAAAAATAAAATATATTTCTTAGAAAAAAAATTTACTTTTAAAAACTTTATTAGTAGTCAAAACTTTACAAATAAAGTTGGAGAAATCTCTGAAGTAGAGGGTCATCACCCAGATATTTCTTTTGGATGGGGATATGCAAAAATTATAATTACTACACATGCGATTGAAGGATTATCTGAAAATGATTTTATTCTAGCCGCTAAAATTGATCAGATTTTTAATGCTTAAAATGTCTTGTTTTAGAAAAGATTAAAATTGTATTTGTCCGATTAGCAAATTTTATTATTTCTTTATCCCTGATTGACCCATAAGGTTGTATTACCGCAGTAACGCCTGACTGGACTAATTTTTCTATGCCATCAGTAAATGGGAAGAATGCATCTGAAGCCGCAACAACTTCTTCATTTAAATTTTGAAATTTATTCATTTTATCTATTGCAATTTGACAGCTGTCGAGTCTGTTAGGCTGTCCAGAACCAATACCTACAGTTGTTTCTTGGCTAGCTAAAACAATCGCATTTGATTTAACATATCTACAAACATTGAATGCAAAAATTAAATCCTTTAGCTGTTTTTTGTTGGGTCTCATTTTTGAAACTATTTTAAAATTTTTGATATTAAATTTTTCTTGATCTTCAGATTGAGTTAAAAAAGAATCATGAGTTGATTTAAACTTTACTAAATTATTAGTCGTAAAGTTTGCTGAATTAATAAGGCGCAAATTTTTTTTTTTTTTTAAAATTTTTAAAGACTCAGGATCAAAGTCATTTGCTATAATAACTTCCAAGAAAATATTATTTAGTTCTATAGCTAAAGCTTTATTTATTTTATAATTACATGAAACTATTCCTCCAAAAGCGCTCACTGGGTCACATGCTAATGCTAATTTATAGCTTTTTAAATGGTCTTTATTAATGGAAACACCACAAGGGTTTGCATGTTTAACAATAACAGTTCCCAAGTTCCCTGGTAAAGATTTGGAAATAGCTAGGGCAGAGAAAATATCATTGTAGTTGTTATAGCTCAGTTGTTTTCCATGAATTTGTTTAATATTTAAATTCTGCATTTTAGAATAAAGAGCAGCATGTTGGTGTTGATTTTCACCATATCTTAATATTTCAATTAAGTTTCCATAGATAACCTTCTTCTTTGGAAAATTGTTATTTCTAATTTTGTTTAAATAATTTGAGATTACAGCATCGTAATAAGCTGTTTCAGAAAAAGCCTCTAAAGACATTTTTTCTCTAAATTTAATAGAAGTAGAACCTTTATTCTTTTTTATCTCTGTAATTAGTTCACTATATTGATCTGAGGAAGTAATGACAGTAACATCATTATAATTTTTTGCAGCTGCTCTAACCATTGTTGGGCCTCCAACATCAATATTTTCTATAATTTTTAAATGATTATTTGTCTGTTCTAGAGTTTTTTCAAAGGGGTAGAAGTTAACAATAACTAGGTCTATTTCTTCAAAATTATTATTCTGTAAATCTTTAATGTGAGATTTATTATTTCTTTTACTTAATATTCCAGCATGTATTTTTGGGTGTAAAGTTTTAACTCTTCCATCAAGTATTTCTGGAGAACCAGTGTATTCTGAAACTTCTAAACATTTGAACTTAAGTTTTTTGATTTCTTTATAAGTACCACCTGAACTTATTAATTGAACATTATATTTAGCTAAAATTTTTAAAAGGGCTTTTAGGTTTTTTTTATCAGAAACTGAAATTAGTGCTTTTTTTATTTTCTTCATTATATTTTTGTAATTTCCCATTTTATAGTCTGGTTTTCATCATTAGTCATTCCAGAAATGACTATATTTTGATTTTCAACAAAGGAGTCTTTTTTACCAAAATAAAGACCATTATCAATATTCATATTATCTTTATCTGAATTAAATTTCCAACCCTCACCATCAAGGTCAATAAGTATTGATTTATTATCTTGGGTCTTCATTATTTTAATATTAGGCTCTAAATGAAACCTAATTTCAAATTTTAAATTTTTAACAATATTTTTAGAAATGATTTTATCATGACCAATAAACTTTATCAGTTCAGGATAAAACTCTATTTCTCTCTCATGAATAATGCCATATTGTTTTAAATAACCATCATGTGTTGCATTAATTTTCCAGTAGTTTTTCTCAAAGACAATATTTTTTTTTAATATTTTTAATCCATGAGAAATTTTAGAACTTGCATTGTTAATTTGATAGAATCTACATGAAGATCTATCATCTAAAATTAGCGTACTATGTACTGCGCTGGATTTTGAAAGTTTATTCAATCGATTATTTTGGTTTTGAAAATATCCAGAATTACAAATTAATTTTTTTCCATTTGATATTATTTCAAAAGATAGGGAACCTGCTTGATAGTTTGAAGAGAATTTTTTATCAGGACTTGACCCAACATCCATGATTAGTGAGATTTTTTTGTTATTAAGGGCTGCATATCCTCCCAATTCATACCTTTGATTTTTAAAATTATATCCTAGTTTTTTTAAATAATGATCAAAATCAATATTATTTGTTTTATTATTACCATTGAAAAGTAAATCAACTTTGTTATTTTGCCAACTAAATGCATAAGCTTGACCTAAATAATATATATTTTCATTAATAAAATCAGGTATCTCGCTCTGAGATTCTTTGAACCACTCTCTAATTAAAATAAAATATTTCAAGTAAAAGCATAACTGCCTAATGTTCCTTGATTTTGGAAAGCCATCATTATCAAAAGAAAATTTTACAAGTTTTCGTAGTAAGTTTAGCCCTGTTTTTAAGTACTGATCTTTATCTTGATAGAATAGGCCAGTTAAAATAATAGCTGCACAGCCTATCATTTTATCATCAACCCATTCTGATCCTTCTATTTCATAAATTAAATGATTAATTTGTTTCTTTATGACACTGTTAAATTTATTTTTGTAGTCATTAGTACCATCATCATATGTAAGCCTAGAGTTAGAAGTCCAGGCAATTATTCTTTTAGCCACTATATCGACCTCCCAACTTTTAGGGTTATATCTATGATTTTTATCAATCCATTGTGAGATTACATTTTGAATGTCTTTTTTTGAAGATTTTAAATCCAAACTAAATAACCAAAAAAAACTATTTAAATTTTTATAATCTTTTTCTTTTAGTTTTTTGTTATCCCATATCTCATTTAATGAATAATTTTCAATATTAATTTTTTTTTTATTATATTTTATAAGTGAGTCCAATAAATTGGGACTTGGGTAGTATTCCAAAGAACTGACAATAGAAGATGTAATTTTTTTGTTATAAATATTTGAGCTCAAATATAGGAAGCGAATTCTTTTTTTTGAAAATATATATGAATTATTAATAAGATTTAATAAATTATTAAAAACCATTATTCTAACTTGATTTTAAAAGGTCTATATTTTTTTTTATATTTCCATTATTGTTTTTGAATACAGTAGTGCCAGAAACTAAAATATTAGCACCAGCGTCAATAGCTAGTTTGCTATTATCAAAGTTAATTCCACCATCAATCTCAATATCAAACCTTAAGTTTCTTTGACTCTTTATCTTTTTTAATTCTTTAATTTTATCTAATACTTCAGGCATAAATTTTTGTCCTCCAAATCCAGGATTTACACTCATAACTAAAACTAAATCAATTCTATTCAATAAATCAATTATTAAATCAATTTTGGTTTTAGGGTTTA
>Ga0307986_10002910_pt1 | contig 12084 bp, 12 predicted proteins | sample EllFjometageno82_FD_203170 | JGI IMG/M metagenome (GOLD analysis project Ga0307986, IMG submission 203170) | Marine microbial communities from Ellis Fjord, Antarctic Ocean - #82 | ecosystem: Environmental > Aquatic > Marine > Unclassified | place: Southern Ocean | collected 2014-10-09
TACCGTATTTTTGGTAAATAATTAATTCAAATTAAAAGTAAAATTGATACTACTAATATAGCAATCAATGAAAAAAATAAAAATTTCACCATCAATTTTATCTGCTGATTTTAGTCAATTAGGAAAAGAAATTAAAAGACTAGAAGAAGGTGGAGCTGATATGATTCATGTTGATGTTATGGATGGGCATTTTGTTCCAAATTTAACCATGGGACCTCCAATTATTAAAGCTTTAAGAGAATATACGAGTCTACCGTTTGATGTTCATCTGATGATATCTCCTGTTCATAAATACATTAAAGATTATGCAAATGCTGGAGCTGACATTATAACTATACATCCAGAGGCAACAGATAGTTTAAAAGATTCTATTCTGTATATAAAAAGTTTAAATAAAAAAGTTGGGGTTTCATTAAATCCTAAAACAAAGATTAACTTAATAATTGATCTATTAAATGAAATTGATCTAGTTTTAATTATGAGTGTAAATCCTGGGTTTGGAGGTCAAAAGTTTATGCCAGAGGTATTAAATAAAATTAAAGAATTAAAAAAAATAAAAGATAAAAATAATTTAAAATTTGATATTGAAATTGATGGAGGAATTAACTTTGATAATAATAAGTTAGCTATTGAAGCTGGTGCGAATATTTTAGTTTCTGGGACTACCATATTCAAAAATAATAATGGAAATATAAAAAAAAATATTGAACTTCTAAAATCAAGCTAGAATAATGATTTTTAATAATCTATTAAGTCTTGTTAATAATTCCTATATATTTTCTAAAAAAAAAATCCACTTTCTGTATTTAAATTCTAATATTTATAATAGAAAGATTTCACCTTCTATTGTTAGCTCTTTAGATTATTATCCAAGCCCGAGTTTGCTAAACTCTCTTATAAAATATAATAAAAAAAAAATTAACATTGAAAACTATTCATTAAATAAAATATGGGATAATAAAAGTTTAAAAGAAAAAGATTATAAAAATTTAAATAGTTTTTTTTGGTTATTTAGTTTGGATTTAAAATCGTCAAAAAAAAATACTCAAGATGTAATTTTACAATGGATAGATAAAAATCAACGATATAACTCTAAAAGTTGGGAGGTTGATATAATAGCCAAGAGAATAATTGCTTGGACTTCTAACTCCAAGCTTACGTACGAAGATGGTAGCATTGATTACAAGAATAAATTTAATAGCGTTATAAAAAAACAAATTAATCATTTGATTTTTGAAATACAGCAATCTGAGTGGGTTGATGACAAAATGATAGGCTGTGCAGCAATTATTTTAACTGGCTTATCGTATAAAGACAAAAATGGGTATTTAAACACAGGATTAAACTTATTAAGGAAACTTATCAAATTTTCCTTTGATAGCGATGGTTTTCCAAAGTCAAGAAGCATTAGACAATTAAACTTCTACTTAAAATATTTTATTTTAATTCGTGAGTGGCTTAAAGAATCACAAACTGAAATACCCGACTATATTAATGAAAACATTTATTACTTGGGTCAAGCTTATGCATTCACCTCTCAAAACAATAAAGTTGATCTACTTTTCAATGGTAACCACGAAACAAATAATGTTGATTTTGATCTTTATTTAAAAAAACTTGGATATAGTTTTAAAAATCAAAACAATGAATTGGGAAGCTACGCAGTTCTTAATAACAAAAAAATTTCACTTATTATGGATGTAGGATCTAGTCCTGATAAAAAATTTTCTTCAGATTATCAAGCAGGAGCCCTTTCCTTTGAAATAATATCAAATGGGAGAAAATTAATTTGCAACTCAGGATATTTCCAAAACTATAATCACAAATTAAATGAACTATCAAAATCAAGTGCTATACATAGCACGCTAATTTTGGATGATAGCTCCTCTTGTAAATTTAGCAAAACTAAAAATGAAAGCTCTAAAATTTTCCATGGCTTAAAAATATTAAAAAAAAATATTGTTTTTGAGAAAAATTATTGGAAAATTAATGCCGCACATGATGGTTATTTAAAACAGTACGGTATTGTTCACGAAAGGGAAATAGAATTTTATCCTGAACAAATGAAATTTATTGGAAATGACAAGATAATCAACAAAAACAAAATTGAAAATTTAAAATTTGAAATTAGATTTCACTTAGAGCCAAATGCTAAGATAATGAAAACTCAAGACAACAGATCAATACTTATAGATCTCGATAATGAAGGTTGGAAATTTAACTCTGATAACAACACTATAAATATTGATAATGGGTTATATTTCGGGAAGAAGGATTTCTTTATTGATAATTATAATATAGTCATTTCAGGAATGACTAATATGGAAAACCAGACTATAAAATGGGAAATTACAAAATTATAATGAAGAAAATAAAAAAAGCACTTATTTCTGTTTCTGATAAAAAAAATTTAAAATACCTTTTAAAAGTTTTAACTAAGCATAAAATTAAGTTGATAAGTACCGGTGGTACTTATAAAGAAATCAAAAGACTCAAGTTTAAATGTTTAGAGGTTTCGGAATACACGGGTTCTCCTGAAATACTTGGTGGTAGGGTTAAAACATTACACCCAAAAATACATGCTGGAATATTGAGTAAAAGAAATGATAGATCTCATGTCAAAGATTTAAAAAGTAATAATTTTGAAGAAATAGATCTAGTTATTGTTAACTTCTACCCTTTTGAAAAAACTTTGGAACAGACAAATAATCATTTAAAAATTATAGAAAATATAGATGTTGGTGGTCCAACAATGGTCAGGGCTGCTGCAAAAAACTACCACGATGTTACGGTCATTACCTCTTCCGATCAATATAGTGAGCTAATTGATGAGATAAAAAAGAATAATGGGGCTACTTCTATTGAATTTAGAGAAAAAATGTCTTCAGAGGCCTTTTCTGAAACAGCATATTACGATGCAGTGATCTCAAGCTATTTTAACAAAATGAAAAAAAGTGACTTTCCTAAGAAAAAAATTATCTATGGAAATTTAATTGAAAAATTAAGATACGGAGAAAATCCTCATCAACATGCTGCTATATACTCAAAAAAACAGAATTTAAATATTAAACAAATTCATGGGAAGCAACTTAGTTATAATAACTATAACGATATATTCTCTGCCTTAACTATTTCTAAATCTTTACCAAAAAATTTAGGAACTGTTATAGTTAAACATGCAAATCCGTGTGGTGTTTCTATTAATAAAAATAATTTAAAAAGTTACCAGCTAGCACTAGCATGCGATCCCATAAGCGCTTTCGGTGGTATAGTTTCTTGTAATTACAAAGTTAATAAAACTTTAGCTATAGAATTAAATAATATTTTCTTGGAAGTTATTATTGCAAATAGTTTTGATTCTGAAGCATTAAAAATCCTAAAAAAGAGGAAAAATTTACGCCTTATTGATGCAACAAATTTTGAATTGAAAAATTTTTTGAGGTTTAATTCTGATAATGATTCTTTTTTAATTCAATCCGAAGATATAGAAAAATTTAATATTAAAAATTTTAAAATAGTTTCAAAAAAGAAACCTACCAAATCTCAATTGAAGAACTTAATTTTTGCATTCAATATCTGTAGATATGTAAAATCAAATGCAATTGTTTTAGCTAGCCAAGAGGCGACTGTTGGTATTGGTTCTGGTCAACCAAGTAGACTAGATAGTTGCCAAATTGCGATTGATAAAATGAATAAATTCCATAATTTAAATGATGAAATCGTAGCAGCTTCAGATGCATTTTTCCCATTTGTTGATGGTATAGAAAGATTAATACAGTCTGGTGTTACTGCTGTAATACAACCATCTGGATCAATCAAAGATAAGGAAATAATAAAATTTGCTAATAAGACAAATACTGTTCTAGTTTTTTCCAAAACAAGACATTTTAGGCATTAAAAGTCTGATCTATTTTAGCGGCTAGAATAAAATCATTTTTAGATAATCCCTCTATTGCATGTGTGGTTATTGTAATCTTTGCATACCCCCACCCAAACAATATATCTGGGTGATGGCCTTCTTTTTCAGCAATTTCACTAACTTTTTGGATAAAATTTTGACTATAAAAAAAATTTTTAAAAACAAAATTTTTTTCTAAAAAGTAATTTTTTTTTTCATTTTTTTTTACATCCCATCCATCTACTTTTTTTTGATATTTATGTATTTCTTTAATATTAAATGGTAAAATTCCACCTTCACAAGGAACACAATTTTTATTTAATAGACTACACATTTAATTATATATTATGAGTTTATTGGAGCGGGTCAAGGGAATCGAACCCTCTACCTAATCGTTGGCAACGATTCGCTCTACCAATGAGCTAGACCCGCTTATAATCGCTATTATAAATAGATGGTTTTTTTAATGTAAGCAATAATAAAAGTTATAAAATTTCTTTAAGCCAGTCATATTTATTTATATATGGAAGAAAGAAATCTTTATAAGCTTTATATTTTTCAGGATTATTATTAAAAATTTTGCTTCTAACTTGTTGATTACTGGCTGTTTTGGAGATCAAATCGTCTCTTCTATAAAATTCCAAACATTTTCTATCCCATTCAAGATTACAAAAATTAAATAAATTTTTTGATGAATTTACAGGATCTTTAGTTAGCTCATCAAGTTCAATTTTGTATATTTTGTCTGGATATTTTTTTTTAAATTCTGCTACAATTTCAAGATAGTTATCTATATATTCTAAAATATTATCAATTGAATGAGACCATTTAATGTTTGGTAAAAAATTTTGATAAATTGAAATAACTATTTGAAAGATATTCCTTTCACAAATAACAATTTTTGAGCTTGGAAATAGTCTAACTATAAGTTCTATGAAAAAAAAATTTTCTAGTGATTTATCAGTAAAAATATTATCATTATTGTCATCTAATAAATTTAATGATTTATATTGCTCTATTACACTTTGAATAAAGGCGTCCTCATTAATTTCTAATTTTTTCTGATCTTCTAAAAACTTTTTTTCCACAAAAAAATTTTTATTTTCTTCCACAAAAATTCGATTAATTATTGCAGTCTCTCCACCATTAGGTATTGTCTTTTTTCCAGAACACAAAATACTTTCAATAAGAGTTGAGCCAGATCTTGGGAGACCCATTATAAAAATTGGTTTTATATTTTCTGGTGATTTTTTTTTTAATGATAAATTAAGTTTTTTAATTATCTTGGGTATTATTCTAATCCAATAAAAAGATATTTGATTATTAATTTTTTCATTAGATAAATGAAAATATTTATGAGCTTCAATTAAGTACTCAAACTCTTTTTCTAAATTTAATTTTTTTCTTTGATCTTCAGCTAATATAAAAAAGCCAGAAGATTTATTAAAATTTGAATTTTTTATACTACTTAAAATTTTTTTGACTTTAACAATGTTATTCTCTGAAAAAAAATTTACATCAATCCTAGATAGGTTATAATAGAAACCCAAGTTATCTGGATCATATTTTATTGCATTTTTGTATAGTCTTGTTGCTTCATCTCTATTACCCATCTCTTCATTGACTAATGCTAGATTAAAAATTGCGGTACTGTAATTTTGTTTAACTTTAATTGCCTTCAAAAAATAGTTCTTAGCTTTCTGTGGTTCATTTTTTATTGAATAAATGCTACCCAAATTATTCAATCCAATGAAATTATTTGCGTCAAGTTTTATTGCTTCTTTTAAATTAAGCTCCGCATTTGTTAAATCACCTTTTTGCTTAAAAATTAGTGCTTGTGAGACGAGCTTATTACTCTCGTTATTATTATTTTGGTCCATTTAGATTTTGATTATTTTTTTGTTATTTTATTAAATCTATTAATAAACATGAGATTATTCTAATTAAATTTGTTAAGATTACACTATGATAAAATTAGAAAATCTTCCTTTAACAATAGCAGTTTTCCCCCTTCCAAATTTTATTATTTTCCCACATACAACTGTACCACTAAATATTTTTGAACCAAGATATGTTGAAATGATCAATGACAGTATGAAAGCAGATAAAATGATAGGTTTAATTCAACCTAAAAAAAGTAAAATTAATTCTATATCTGGTTTACACGATGTTGGTTGTTTGGGTAAGATTACAAACTTCCAAGATATAGATGGTAGATATTTAATTGATTTAAGTGGTTTGACTCGTTTCAATGTTGCTAGAGAGATTAAAAATAATAAACTTTACAGAGAATGTGAAATTAATTTTGATGGTTTTCATAAAGATTTAAACTTAACTCAAGAAAAACTAAAATTTGCAGACATGGAATTAATTTTTAAAGACTTAAAATTATTATTTGAAAAAAAGGGTTATATGATTAATTGGAAGTCTTTAGAAAAGCAGGATTTAAGTGAAACTATAAATGCTTTGGCTATGGCCTCTCCTTTTTCGCCGGAAGAAAAGCAAGCTTTATTAGAAAGTCAAAACTTAGAATTAAGAAAAAACAAAATAGCAGAGATTTTAAAAACTTATAATTATGACAATTATAATAATACAACGATGCAATAACTTTAATTATTTAGCCCTTTATCAGCAAATTTAATAATTAAATTTTTTAAGTTTTTATTCATCCCAAAAAACCTTATAATTTTATTTAAATATTTCGTCTTAAATCTTTTATCGATATTAAAAAATTCATAAATTACATCTATTCCACTAGAAAAAATAAAATTTCTATTTTTTGTTCTATTTTGAAACTCTTCAAAAATTGAGGAATCAAGTTGCATTCCAAGGTTTATTTTTTCTTGAATAATTTCAGACAATTTTTTGATATCTCTAAGTGTCATGTTAAATCCCTGTCCTGCAAGTGGATGTATTCTATGTAGTAAATCTCCAAATGCTAAAATGTTTTTATAACTATAGTTTCTTAAATTTGAGGATCTCAATTTGAAATTTGTTAATTCTAAAACCTTTTTTATCTTAAATTTTGGGTTGTGCGTATTTATTAAATTCAGTATTTTGCTTTCTTTGTAATTCTTATCTTTAATATCTAAAGAACAAACAACAGATGTTTTTATATTTGATATTGGTAAATAGGCAATGGGGCCTGAGCTTGTAAAGACCTGTATCGCAGAATTATTTTTTACTTTGTTATGCTCTAGAATTGTTGTGAAAGCAATATTCTTATAATCTTTTTCTATTTTTTTTGTAAAATATTTTTTAGAAATAGGATTATCTTGATCACAATTAATTATTAAATCATAATTTGTATTTTTTAATAACGTGTCATAAAAAAAATTATCTTTAATTAATTTTTTTTTAAAAAGATTACTTCTAATTAATTTATCATTTAAAATTTTATATAATTCTTCATTTTTTATCATGTAGAATAAGTTTTCATTATTATATTCAAAACTTAATAATTTATTTTTTCTTAGTTTTTCAGAATAAATTTCAATTTTTTTTATTTCCCATTTAATTTTATTTGGTAGTTCAAGAATTTCTTTCTCAAAAAACTCTATATTATTTTTCGATATACCTATTGTTCTGTTTGATGAAAATTTTGTAATTAACTTTCTATGATAAATATGCACATTTATCTTTTTATTTATAAGATTCTTAGCTAACGATAGACTAGTGAGCCCATCACCTATAATACAAACATTCATAATAATTTTTTAATTTTAACAATAAAAATTAGATGATACAAAGTGATTAATTGATTTATGGATTTAAAGAAATTAGCCAATACTGCATTAAAATTTAGTATTAACAGGGTTATAGAAATCGTTGGAATTATTATTATAATAACTGGTGTCCTGCTACTAATTTCTCTAATTAGCTTTTCTCCTGATGATCCAAACTTTATTTTTCCAAAAAATACTGAAATTAATAATTTTCTTGGTTTTCGTGGTAGTTTTTTAGCTGATATATTTTTTCAATCTTTTGGATTAGTTTCTCTTTTAATTCCATTAAGTTTTATATTTTCCGGTATTAATGTTTTTTTTAATAAAAAAATATTTTTGATAGTAGAGAGTCTTTTCTTTATTGTTTTATATTCTTTACTTAGTACTTTATTTTTTTCATTTTTTTATCCTTTAGCTTTTAATCTTTATATTAATGGCAATGGCGGTTTTGTTGGAGCTTATCTAAATACAACCTTTTTAAATTCTTTAATTATGCTCAACCCTAGAATCATTTATTACATTTTTATTTTAATTGTTTTAACTTTATTTTTACTAAGTATTCAGTTTAAAGTTAATTCTTTTTACAAAATTCTTAAAAAAATATTTAAATTTTTATTTGTAAAAAAGCAAAAAAACTACACGGACAAAAGTGAAGTGATCAATGAATTTATACCTCAAGAAGATATTAAAAATTTAATTCAGGAAGATTTACCATTTATAAAAAATGAAAATAAAGTTAAGTCTAAAAACATATCCTTTAAATTACCTCTTGTTAATTTATTAAAAATTCCGACCAAAAAAGACAGGGGTAGACTTAAAGACGAAGATTATATAGGTAGTGAATTTTTAGAAAAAATTTTATTGGACTTTGGTGTTAGTGGTAATATCAAGAAGGTAAGTCATGGGCCTGTTGTAACTCTAAATGAATTTGAACCTGCTGCTGGAGTTAAAGTATCAAAAATTATTAACCTGTCAGATGATATTGCTAGAAACACAAGTTCAGAATCAGCTAGGATTGCAACTATACCCGGTAGAAGTACGATTGGAATAGAGTTACCCAACTCAATTAGAGAAAATGTTTATCTTAGTGAGATTTTTTCTAATAGTGACTTCTATAGAAAAGATATTCGATTACCAATAGCACTAGGGAAAAATATTTCAGGTATTCCTGTAATTGGTGATTTAGCTTCAATGCCACATTTATTAATAGCTGGTACCACTGGATCGGGTAAATCTGTTTGCATCAATACTATTATTCTTTCTTTACTTTACCGTCATACTCCTGACAAATGTAAATTTATTTTAATAGATCCAAAAATGTTAGAATTATCAACTTATGAAGGAATACCTCATTTACTATGTCCAGTTATAACCGAAGCCAAAAAAGCAGCTTCTGTATTAGGTTGGGTCGTTAAGGAAATGGAGAATCGATATAGACTTATGACTAAAGAGGGAGTGCGTAACATAGATGGATATAATGCGAAACATACTTTAGCTATGCCTTACATAGTTGTCGTGGTAGATGAAATGTCAGACTTAATGCTAGTTGCAGGGAAAGAAATAGAAAACTATATTCAAAAACTCTCTCAAATGGCAAGAGCTGCTGGAATTCATATTATTATGGCAACACAAAGACCTAGTGTTGATGTAATTACGGGAACTATCAAAGCAAACTTTCCAACAAGAATATCTTTCCAGGTAACTTCTAAGATTGATAGTAGAACAATTCTTGGTGAACAAGGTGCGGAACAATTACTTGGTAAAGGAGATATGCTTTATATGTCTTCTGCTAATCGTATAGTTAGAATTCATGCTCCATTTGTCTCAGAAAATGAAATTGAAAAAGTGAATAGTTATTTAAGGAGCCAAGCAGAACCAGATTATATAGATGAAATATTAAATTTTGTAGATGAAAAAGATATTAGCACCAATATACCTAGTTCTGGGGATAAGGATGAACTGTACCAGGCAGCTTTGGATATTATTAAATCTGAAGGTAAAGCGTCTACTTCTTTCTTGCAAAGAAAATTGCAAATAGGTTACAATAGAGCAGCACGAATAGTTGATATGATGGAAGCTGAAGGTATTGTTAGTAAAGCAAACCATGTGGGTAAAAGAGATGTTTTATAATGTTTAGATTTTTAATAATCTTTTTTATATTTAGTTTTTATAACCCTGTCTTATCTTCTACAAAAGAAAAGATAATTTCTCAAATGCGGCTTACCAATAATTTAATTTTTAATTTTACACAAAGTATTGGGGATAAAAGTGAAAAAGGAAATTGTATTATAGAATACCCAAAAAAAATTTATTGTAGTTATGATGGGCCCACAAAAAAAATTATTGTTTCTGATGGAAATTCTTTAGTAATTAAAACTTCAAACAATAATAATTACTATCGTTATCCACTTGCTAAAACTTCTTTAAAATATTTATTAGATAAAGAATATTTAATATCTAAAATGATGACTTTAAAACCAAGAGAAATCGATGATAAATACTTGAATTTTCAGATTTCTGAAAACAACAATAAAATAAACATTTTTTTTGATAAGAAAAATTTAAATTTAATTGGATGGCAAACTGAAGATATTTATCAGAATCTAACAATTACTTTCATTTCTTCTGTTAAGATAAATCAAGAAATAGACAAAAAAAAATTTATTTTATCTAAAAACAATTTGAGATAATTACCTTGTTAATATTTCTGATTTAAAGATTTTCATGCCTCGTGCTAAATAATTTTTTAAAGCATTTTCATGATCCAAAGAACAAGTATGAACCCAAATTCTTACACATCCTAAGGTAAATGCTTTTCGGATTGCCACACTCAGTAAGTGTCCACCTAGTTTTTTTCCAAAAAACTCTTCTAAAATTCCAAAATAAGCAATTTCTGCTTCTTTTGTCTCGTTGTCAAAAAGGAGTTCAAAATAACCTGCAATCTCATTTTTATTCTTCAGAATATAAGTGAGAAGTTTTTTATCTGAAACATAATTGATCCAATCTAAGTCTGTCCAAACAAGTCTATCAACCCATTGACAATTTTTTCCTATATTTTTGTAAAAAAATTTATTTAATTGAAAATCTGTTGAATCTGCTAATTCTATATAATAATTTTCTATTGGTTTTTTAACTTCTTTAAAATCATCAAGTGAAGTTAATTCCAGGTAATTCCTAAAAATTTTTTCCTTCACTCCACCATTTTTCCAATTTTTTCACCCCCAAATATATGAAAATGCAAATGTGGAACCTCTTGGCCTCCATATTCGTCTAAATTAGTAAGAGCCCGATAACCCTTTCCAGCATCAGTTGATATACCTAAAATTCTTGAAACTTCTGTAATTGCTTTAATTAATGCAATTATCTCTTGATCCGAAGCTCTATTATTAAAATCATCTAAGTTAATATAATCACCCTTTGGTATCACTAATACATGAATTTTTTTTTGCGGATTAACGTCATAAAAAGAAAGAACGTGATCATTTTCAAATATTTTTTTGCATGGTATTTCTTTTCTCAAAATTTTTGCAAAAATATTATTTTTATCGTAACTCATTATCTATTATTTTTTTCTTCGATACCTGACTGTTTTTTTCTATTTTCTAATTCTTTTAGGACATCTTCAAACTTGATGTCAGCTGCCTCTAGTACAACTAATATGTGATAAATTATATCTGCTGCCTCATGTACTACGTTAGATTTATTATTTAAGGCTTCTTTAAGTTCAACAAATTCTTCTTCCATTTTATTTATACACTTAGACAAACCGCTTGATAATAATGAGGAAGTATAAGATTTATCTTCAGCTTTATTTTTTCTATCTCTGATTGTGTTTACTAAGTTTAATAGATTTTCTGACATTCTAAATCCTAACTGGAATTCCTTTTAAATTCAAATATTGCTTAGCTTCTTTAATTGTATGTTTTCCGTAGTGGAAAATTGAGGCCGCAAGAACTGCACTAGCATTTCCTAATTTTATACCATCTACTAAGTGATCCAAGTTACCTACTCCACCAGAAGCAATCGTAGGTATATTAACTATTGAAGATATTTTAAACATCAAATCATTATCATAACCGATTTGAGTGCCATCTCTATCCATAGATGTAACTAACAGTTCACCCGCTCCATTATCTTCCATTTTTTTTGCAAACTCTATTGCGTCTATGCCCGTATTATTTCTTCCACCATGAGTAAAAACTTCCCATTTATTCTCATTTTTTTTAGCATCTATTGCAACAACAATGCACTGTGACCCAAATTTTGTTGAGCTTTCGATAATTACTTCTGGATTTTGAACTGCTGCCGTATTGATTGAAACTTTATCTGCCCCACAATTTAATAATTTTTTAATATCCTCTATACTTCTCACACCACCACCGACTGTTAGGGGTACAAAACATTTCTTTGACGTTCTTTCGATTACTTCATAAATTGTTTCTCTATTTTCATTAGAGGCTG
>Ga0307986_10002911_pt1 | contig 12084 bp, 19 predicted proteins | sample EllFjometageno82_FD_203170 | JGI IMG/M metagenome (GOLD analysis project Ga0307986, IMG submission 203170) | Marine microbial communities from Ellis Fjord, Antarctic Ocean - #82 | ecosystem: Environmental > Aquatic > Marine > Unclassified | place: Southern Ocean | collected 2014-10-09
AATCCGTAACAATCACCTAAAGCATATTGAAGAAGATATGGCTAAAATCGATAAGAAAGTAGATAGGATAGATACGAGATTATGGACCATTATGATAATGGTAGCAGGTTCCGCAGTCGCTAATTACTTTATGTAACAACTACCTGACCACCAGGGTATAAATGGGAGTAGACTCATATGAATGAGGAAGAAGAAAAGAAAAAGAACGGACGACCGAAGAAGAAGATTGACGTTGAAATGGTAGAAAAACTGGCAACAATACATTGTTCAGTTAAAGAGATAGCAGACATTATGGGCTGTCATCCAGATACTATACGCAATCGTTTTGCTGATATTATAGCAAAGGGTAAAGCACACGGTAAGATGTCAGTAAGAAGAAAGATGCTAGAAACAGCAATGACGGGTTCTCCTGTGATGTTAATCTGGTTATCAAAAAACTGGTTAGGAATGTCAGATACTCCTACAGATGAAGATACGAATAAGATTTTGCCATGGACTGATGATTTAGATGCCTCTTAATAAGGCACAGAAAGCAGTCGCAGAATCACCGGCTAGATTTAGAGTATTCGTGGCAGGAAGACGATGTGGTAAGACATTTTTAGCAATCAGAGAGATGGCTAGATTTGCTAGATTCCCAAATAAGAGTATTTGGTATATCGCCCCAACGTACGGTCAGGCAAAGAATATCGTTTGGGAAGAACTATGCACGAGAATGACAGATTTAGGATGGGTAAAGAAGATCAATCAAAGCGATTTAACTATTCGTTTGGTTAATAATAGTAAGATAAGCCTGAAAGGAGCGGATAGATTTGATACGCTCCGTGGCTCAGGTATTGATTTTTTAGTTATGGATGAATATGCTGATATGAAAAGAGAAGCGTGGGAAGTAACATTAAGACCAGCATTATCTGCGCAAACCCCACCAGGTTCAGCGTTGTTTTGTGGCACACCACGTGGGTTCAATCATTTCAAAGACTTGTATGATTATGGTCAAAAAGACGATGACCAATGGGCATCATTTCAGTTTACAACACTTGACGGTGCTAACGTATCTGAAGAAGAAGTTACCCGTGCTAAAGAAGATATGGACCAACGTCAGTTTCAACAAGAGTATATGGCGATGTTTCAAAACTTTTCTGGAATTATATATTATAATTTCGATAGAGAAAAGCATATGAAGAAAAGAGAATTTGATGAGAATGGAAGGATACTAATAGGAATGGACTTTAACATCGACCCAATGAGCGCATCCATCTGTCAAATACACGATGGAGTCTTACATCAATTTGATGAAATATCAATGTATGGCTCGAACACAGAAGAAATGTGCCAAGAGATTATGAATAGATATAATCCAGCAATGGTTACGATAGCACCGGATCCCGCCGGGCGCCAAAGAAAAACATCTGCTAATGGCAAAACAGATATTACTATTCTACAACAATATTTTAATGTAGAAGTTAAAAGAAAACACGATGCTGTGAGGGATCGTATTAACGCGGTCAATTCCGCTTTTGAGAGTGCTGATGGAACTGTTCGATTTAGTATAGATCCAAAATGCACTAACTCAATGAGATGTTTAGAACGTCAAGTGTATAAAGATGGGACATCTGTTCCTGATAAAGATAGTGGCTTCGACCACGCCAACGATGCGTTGGGGTACTTAATCGCGCATCTTTCACCGATAAAGAAGAAAGTACGAGAAAAACCACTACCTAATCGCTTCACACATATGTAAGAGGAACAAAATATGAACTATGATGAAATAACAAATAAACACAATTTATATAAGAAAAATATTAACCGCTGGCAGTATTATTATAATAGTTACTATGGCGGTGCTGATTATCAACAGGGTCAGTATCTTCGAAAGTATCTACAAGAAGAGAACGACGGACAAGTTGAATACGCAAAGCGTTTACATACGACTCCATTAGATAATCATTGTAGGAACGTAGTTGATACTTATTCTAGTTTCATCTGGCGAACAACTCCTGATAGAGTTTTTGGCTCATTAAGTGAGAGTCCAGCATTAGAGCAATTTATTAAAGATGCTGACTTAGAAGGTAGAAGTTTTGATGCTGTAATCAGAGATGCTACCGCACTTGCTAGTGTCTACGGACACGTCTTATTGATTTTAGATAAGCCAGCAACTACTGCCAATACATTAGCAGAAGAACTAGAACAAGGCATTCGCCCTTATCTTTCAATCATAACCCCGGAAAATATCGTTGACTGGAATTGGGAACGACAGTATAATGGTCGTTACGAGTTAACAATGTTAAAGATTAAAGAATTCGAAGACGAAGAAAAATGTGTCTATCGTGTTTGGCATAAAGATGTTGTTACTGTGTATGAAGTTGAAGATGATGAAAGTGATCAATTCAAAATTGTTGAACAGTATGACAACGCAATGGGTTTGATTCCAGCAACTTTCTTATACGCACAGCGTTCACACGAAAGAGGTATCGGTATATCTCAAATAGCAGACGTTTCGGATGTCCAGAAGTCTATCTACAACGAATTATCGGAATTAGAGCAAGTTATCCGCATCTCAAATCATCCAACATTAGTGATGACTGAAGGCGTAGACGCATCAGCAGGAGCAGGTTCAGTGATAGTTATTGAAGACCAAGACATTGACCCGTCATTGAAACCTTATCTATTACAACCGACTTCGTCATCTATTGGTTCTATTCTACAAGCAATTGAAATGAAGGTAGCGATGATTGACCGTATGGCACATCTATCTTCTTTACGCTCAACTACATCGTCAACATCAGCATCAGGTATCAGTTTGAAAATTGAACGTGAGTTGCTTAATGTTAAATTAGCACAGATGGCAGACAACCTAGAGAACGCAGAAGAACATATTTGGAAGTTGTTTGCTAGTTTCTACGATGTTGATTTTGATGGTACCATTGATTACGCAGATGATTTTGATATGCGTGATAATTATACTGAACTAGACTTCTTACTTAAAGCAAGTGTAGCCCCAGTATCAAGTGCCCAGTATAAAGTTGAAATCGCAAAACAGATTGCTAAAACTGTTATCGAAGATGAAGCCATCATAGACCTTATCTTTAAGCAAATAGAAGACAAATCACAAGCACCAGAATTCGGAGCAAATTTAGATGGCAACACCGGAACAGATACAGAAGCATAGTGATATCATAGACGCAGTACTGGATGAATTTGATGATTATATGGATTCAGCCAGTAAAGTCTTGGAAAACAGAATTGCTGAGAGAGTATTACAGGCTAAAACAGTTGATGAACTCTTAAATCTAAGAGGACCAGTTAACGATGATTTCGAAGAACTGGTATCATTAAAGGTCCGCGACTATATAAAAGAGTTCGACAAGATAGCGATAGACACCGCATCAATGGTAGGTGATGGAATAACACCATTAGACAATCGTGTTGCGAGTGAACTGAAAGCACAAGCATATTTGTCGTTAGATGAAAGCGTCAATAAAGGACGTGAGAATGTTAACACAGAGATCGTCATAGGAGCGATTGCTGGTCTAACCGTAGTGAGTATAGCACAAAACAGCAGACACGCGATATCAGGACTATTCATTCAAACCGATGATATAGCAACGACTTTACTTCAAAAGAAGTTAAAGAATCTCCGTAGAGCAACAGTAAGACAAGAAGACAAGATAAGAATAGCCGCAGCCGCTCTTAAAAAGAAGTTCGAGGGTGTTGTAGTGGGTAGTTCAATGAACGATATAGTTTCAGGAGAAATGCACGATAAGGTGATGGACTTCGATGCTGTATTCATTAAACACAGAGCCCAACAAGCAGGACTAACGAAGTTCAGGTATTCTGGTACAGCATCAGCAAATAGTAGAGATTTCTGTATGCGCAACCAAGGCAAGGTATTTACTGAAGCCGAAGCAAAGTCTTTGTGGTCAAGTGATAGATGGAAAGGGAAACGCGCAGGAGACCCCTTTGTTGTTCGTGGTGGTCACAATTGTAGACACTTCTGGATTCCCGTAGACTAATGTATAAGATAATTAAGAACTGGAAAGACGAATTCGTTATAAATCTTATCTTAGAAGACACACTCGATAGACTAGAAGTTAGGTCACCTACTAAATACGAGTTGATTAGAATCAAAGATAACGAACGTTCTAAAGCAAAAATAATGGCAATGTTACAAGACTACTATGACGATGAAGAAGCCAATACCGAAACTGACTAAATCAGAAGATAAAGCGATGAAAGAAATGATGTCGCCAGAAGAAGCCTATGATAAAGGTTTCTATCAAATAGCGATACTATTAGAGAAAGACAGAATAATTAGAATGTCGCTAGGAATGCCATCACTAGATGATGCTATTCATAAACGAATTCCTTCTGGTAGAGGCAGACCCAAGAAAGTATAGACGAAAAAAAGCCCCATTGAAGGGGCTTGAAAAACATAGTGAATTAGGGGAGAAGAGATGAAAACCCTATTCTTCTGTTTTTGAGAGGTAAGTTGCCTCTCTGAGAGGTAAACTCTTATTTGGTGAAGTTCACCTTATACTTCTTATGACCTGTTGCGAACGATATAGTAGAGTGACTATACACTTCACTCACAGTCTCTTTATATCGCGTTTCAATGTTACATACAGTAGACACTGTATAACCACTGTGTTGCTGTTGTAACTTCTGTTGGTCATTAGCCATTGAAGCACCAATCAACGCACCGAACAGAGTCATAGCATCTTTGCCGTCACCCTTACCAAACTCATTACCAATAGCACCACCGATAACAGCACCAATCAACTCATTAGTTGCTGAGTTCGTACCATTACTATAGTAGTTGTTTTGTTGACGTACTTGCTTACATACTTCAACATTATAAGGTTGTTGCTGAATCACATTCTTATAGTGATCAACTACAACTGGGTTATATACAGGCAATGGTTCAGCCATTACTGACGTTGATAACATTGCGATTGCTGATACTAACATTAACTTTTTCATCTTAACTACCTCTCGTTTGTATCAAGGTTAGTGCTGATACTTCACTTCTTAACTCGACTTACAATACTATTATATCATAGATCTCTGATCTGTCAAGTTTTTACACTGTCTCCTGCTTGGGTGTGAAAGCATCATCTAATGCTTTGTTATACTTAATAGTTAAGGCATCGATTGCTCTTTGCTCTAACCGTATCCCATCAGATTCTAATGTGTTGAATGCTTTTTCTAATGCCTTTTCAGCGCAAATTACTTCATACAACAACTCACCTGCTAGTTCAAAATTTATCATAACATTTACTCTCTTTTAATTGTATCAAAATTAGTGCTGATACTTCACTTCTTAACTCGACTTACAATACTATTATATCATAAATCGAGGACCTGTCAAGTTTTTGATGATTACGATGGATTATCTAATAGATTTAATCCCATTTCAATGATTGTTTTTTGTAATTTAACTTTAGTCATTGAATCTGGGCATATAATCACCTTAAAGTTTTTACCATCTCTGTTTTTCAACTCAGCCATAACACCTAATCTTGTTATATGCGTTGAATCAAAAATAGTTGAATCACCATCTGGCATCAATGACATCAGTCCATCATCATCAATAGTATTCAAAAGGTCTTCAAAGTTATCATATGAGTTAAAGACTTCATCTTTAACTAAATCTCTATTCTTAATTGCGTTTTTCATAATATTTACTCTCTTTATTTGTTGAGATAAATTCTCAACTTCTATACATATTATATCATAGATCTGATATTTGTCAAGTTTTTGATGGTTTCTATACGCGCTATTGATTCTTTAGCGTATTTCTCGTTACTATCACAACCAACGAATCTACGTGAGGTAGTATAAGAAGCAACAGCAGTTGTTCCACTACCAAGAAAGGGGTCGCATACTAGGTCATTTTCGTTAGAGTATGACTCAATAAGAAACTCAAACATCTTAACTGGTTTCTGCGTTGGATGTAGTCCACGTTGTTGAGCAAACCGCTGAACAGAACGAGGGTGACGTGTTCCTGTATTAGTGATCTCACCACTACCAGAGAACGCACTTGCTTCGCCTTTAGAACGAGTTGATTTCCAATTGTATGGCTTACCTTCGGTCATCTGTGGATTATAAACAGACTTGCCTTTCACCCAGATAAGAACGTTTTCGTGGCATCTATTTGGTCCGTATTTAACGTGACCAGTGCCGTTTGGTTTCTCCCATATCAACTCTTGTCTAAATTTAAGTGGTGACGACATTATCAGCCGACTAGCAAAGGGTTGTTGAGCAGTCATAATGACCGTAGCGTTTTCACTTAAACAAGATTCAACAGCATCCCACCATCGCTTACAATCAAGTTCAACATCCCAATCAATACCAGTTACTCCATAAGGAGGGTCAGTTAACAACAAGTCGATATCAGATTGCTGAGAAAGAAACTCCCAACAATCTGCGTTTTCGATAGTAATCATTATGCTAACTCATCCAAGATAGTAGTCAATATCCAACCATCATAATCATCGTATTCTTCAGGATCAATGTTATGTTCTTTTACATAAGCATTCTTCATATCACTTAATGTTTGGTCAGCACTTGATTCGTGTATCGCACCAGTGTCGATCGCGCGATTTAACGCAACCCATTGAGTGAACAGTTCTTTGTATTTCATTTCAGTACTCATAATATTCTCTCTTTAATTAAAATAGTATTAACTCGACTTACAATATATTATAACACAGATTCGTTATCTGTCAAGTTTTGGGGCATTTTACAGCCCCTTAACTTTATGCTACCATTTTTTTCTTACTAAATGGGTCTGATCCATCTCGTAATGCGATACAAAGATCTCTGTCTTCTGCTAAGGGTGCTACACATTTTGGTGTAGAGAAACCAATAAAGGCATAGTGAAACACTTCTAAGTCAGTCATATGACCGAACACTCGGTCTTTAGTGCAGTATGTTGAAAAGATCGCCCATTGGTCGTCTAGCGGACGAACAGTGAAGTCACTCATAACTTTACGGATTTCAGTTTCATTAGATGATTGAGTCATCAAACCTACAGTATTTCTTGGAACAAGAGCAACCATAAAACCAGCCTCATCGCCAAAGTTGATAGCGTTAATGTCTGCTTGATTCGACTTAGTGTTATGAGGGATGATGTCGCTAGTAACTGCGTTAATCATTTTCTTTAATTCAACATCAGCAGTCATCGATACGAAACCACCTACAATAGGAAGTTTATACTGATTAGGCTTAAAATCAACATTAGGACGATTCTGATTTGCTTTTTTAAGTGATGCTTTCTTACGAGCGTTTGCTTTTGCTTTACCTTGTAATTTCTTAGACATAATTTACTCTCTTTGTTTTATTGAGATAAACTCTCAATTTCTATATACATTATAACACGAATCCGATATTTGTCAAGTTTTTGGGGTTTTTCGTTAAATTCATACAAAAGGGTTTACTGTAGAAATACTTGCTTAATCTTGGAGATTATGTCCTTCTGGAACGCATAAATAGATATGTAAACTAATTGTTTACGTAAACAATTTATACTTGCTTAGAGCAAGGTATCACTCAATTGGAGGTTAAAATGACTGATTTAGATCAGGAAAATATCGAAGCAACAGAGGCTTCACCAAGTAATTCTCTGGATAGTAATGAAAGTAAGGGCTTTTCTCAAGAGGAAGTTAATCGGATTGTAGCAGACAGGATAGCAAGAGAACGTAAAAAGTTTGACGGCATTGACCTTGACCAATACAAAAACTGGCAAACTGAGGAAGAAGAGAGAAAAGTGGATCAACTGAAACAGCGTGGCGAGTTCGATAAGGTAATTAAAGAACAAGCAGACAAGTTTCAAACACGTATTGGTGATTTAGAGAATACACTAAAACGTGAGAAAGTAGATGGAGCATTGTTGAATTCAGCAGCCTCATTAAAATCAGTTGCGCCTAGTCAAGTTGCAGACTTGTTAAAGAATAGAGTTCGTTTGAATGACCAGGGAGAAGCAGAAGTTATCGATGATAATGGAACTCCTTCTTATAAAGATGATGGCTCTCATATGCAAGTTAAAGATTTGGTATCTGAATTTCTTACTACTAACCCGCATTTTGCGGCAGCAAGTGCATCAGGCACAGGCAGTCAAAGCAGAGTCGGAGGCTCGTCTAGTTCAGGTGAATTAGACATTACAAAATTAGATATGGGTAAACCTGAGGACAGAGCAAAATATGCCGAGTTCAGAAAAAAACAGGGCATCTCATAATTGTAAACAAGCCAATATAGGAGAATTATACCATGGCAAATACAACAACAACATCACTAAATGACCTACTGCCTTCGATTGTAGCAGAAGCGTTATTCCAAGCACAAGAACAATCAATTATGCGTAACTTAGTTCGCAACTATGCTATTCCAGCAGGTTCTGGTAAAAGTATCGTTGTTCCAACTTACGCACCAGTAGCCGCTCACTCAGTAAATGAGGGAACGGATTTAGCAACAGCATATGCCTCTGATGGATCAGGTGGTAACCCAACAGCAATTTCAACAGGTGGTGTAACTATCACAGTTGGCGAAGTTGGTATTATGACTAATGTTACTGACTTAGCAATGAAGGCTTCTGCATCTAATGTAGTAGCAGATGTTGGTCGTTTATTCGGCGCGGCAATTGCGGCTAAAATGGACAAAGATCTTATCGCATTATTCAGTGGTTTCTCTGCTGGTGTAGGTACTGATGCGACTCCATTAACTGCGGCAACTATCTTCAAAGGTATTGCTACATTGCGTAACTCTGGCGTTTCAACTACAGGAATTTCTTGTGTTGTTAACCCAATGGTTGCTTATGACCTTAAATCTTCATTGACATCAGCATTCGCTGGTCACGCAAGTGACGTATCAAATGAAGCAATGAAAACTGGTTATGTAGGCACTATCGGTGGCGTTTCTATCTATGAATCATCTCACGTTGTTGACAACGGCACAGCAGGCGATTTCGTTGGTGGTTTGTTCCACAGAGATGCACTTGGTCTAGCACTTATGTCTGATATTTCAATCGAAGTTCAGCGTAACGCTTCACTTAGAGCAGACGAGTTAGTAGCAACAGCAACATACGGCGTTAAAGAACTATTTGACGCATATGGTCTTTCTGTTACAGCAGATTCATCAATCGTATAATAATACGTAGATGATAACGAGAGGGGGAAACCCCTCTCTATTTTACTTACTTTAGAGGAGACGCATATGGCAATGTCAACAGACAGTGATTTATTAGTATATCAACCTGAAGTATTAGGTTACGGTATCGATGAGTTCACAGCAGAACACACAAAAGCAAAGACAGATATCTTACGAAAATTGCGTGATGAATGGTGGTCTCGTGCTAAGAGAAATTATTCAACAACAGATATGGATACAACAAAGTTAACTGAATCACAGTTCACTCGTTGTGCTGTATATCGCGTTCTGTCAGAATATGCTTTACCACAGTTAACCAAATGGAATGCTGACGGTGAAGAAGACAAGTTTCAAATAATGATGAATCATTATCATAAAAAGTATGATGAAGAATTTGAATCAATATTACGTGACGGCGTTGAATACGATGCTAACAGTAATAGTACCATAGAAGCAAGTGAGAAACTTCCATTACATACTAGAAGATTAGTCAGATAATGGCACAAAAAGTTACGATAAATATTAGACAGGCTAAGCAATCATTAAGCAGTCTAAGAGCAAGAATACAAAAGGCAATTCCCAAGGCTCTAAGTAGAACTGGTGAAAAGGCTAAAGAAATTATAATCAATCGCACGTCAAAGGGACAGGGATTGAATGGAGCATTTAAGAAATATTCACCTGATTATATCGATTTTAGAAAGAAGAAAGGCAGAGGCACTAAACCTGACCTAAACTTCTCAGGTAGAATGTTATCGAATATGGATGTAAGACGAGTATCGACTAATAAGGTACTTGTTACTTTTAAGAGAAACGAAGAGAAGAAGAAAGCACAGATTAACCAAAAGACTCGTCCATTTATGGGCATTAAGACTGGTGAAGTTAGTCAACTTGAAATTGCTTTTCTTAAACAATTTAAGAGATATGTATGAGTCTTAGTAAAACAAGTTATAGAGAGCAAATAGCCAAAGACGTTGAGAAAGCGGTCAAGGCAATTAAGTCTACTAAATTAGTATCACGCGATATGTTCGAAATTGATGAACTAAGTGATGCTCAATTCCCAGCAGTACTGATAACAACAGGCAGTGAGAGTAAGACAGACTTCACAGCAGGAAGTAGAAAGGGAATAATAGAATACATTTTAACTGGTTTTGTGAAAGGGAAATACCTTGACACAGCACGAAATACATTGTGTGACGAGTTAGAGAAGAAATTGTATGAAGATGTTACTCGAAGTGGGTATGCATTAGATACGATGGTAACGGAGATTAACACTGACGAAGGTGTTGTTTATCCGCTGGGTGCTATTCAAATGATAGTACGTATTGAATATATTCATCCGACGGGTGATTTAGACAAATAACATAAAAATGGAGACATAAAAATGGCAATATTAAAAGGTAAGGACGGCACAGTTACGCTTGGTTCCGCGACACTTGGTGAAGTATCATCGTGGTCAGTATCACTAGAAACTGAAACATTAGAAACGACAGCAATGGGAACAGGTGGATGGAAAACATTCGTTGGTTCACTACAATCGTGGAGTGGTTCAATTGATTTGTTCGTAGACAGTGGGCTTTCGTTGGCTGGTTTAATTACAGGCGCAGACGTAGCCGTAATTCTAGTAGACTCACACGTAGCACTAGGCACTTCACCAGAAACATACGTTACTGGTAATACGTGGGGCGGAACAGCAGTAGTAACATCAGTATCAATCGATGTCGCAGCCGCTGATTTAGTCACTGTATCACTTGATTTAACAGGTGACGGTGCGTTACTACTAACATAATAACACTAGGAGGCCTACTATGAGTGCGATTATAAATGCGAAAATGCATTTCAAAACTAAACTAACTGATAAGTTAGAAAGTGTAGAAGTTAAAGAATGGGATACAGTTGTATACTTCAAACCATCCGCTAACTTAAAACAAACGGAAGAAATCGTTGCCCTGTACCGTGATAACAAGATTGCTGAAGCATTAGTAGCCGTCTTGTTAACACGTGCATTAAACGAAGACAAATCGAAGATGTTTACTCACGCAGACAAATTTGATTTAATGAATAATGTTGATCCCGACACAGTAACGAAAGTCGCTACACATATTCTCAACTCTGAACCTGACAGCGAGGAGATAGCGGGAAACTAACAACGGATGCTGACTTATACTTCTTGTATCAGTTAGCAGAACATCTTCATAAAACAGTAGATGAGGTTATGGAAATGTCAGTGTCCGAGTTCGTGGGGTGGAGTGAGTATTTAACAATTAAGGAAAAGAGGAGCAAACGGCATGGCTAGCGCAACTATTGAAATTGAAATAAAAGCCCTCGATAAAGCATCAGGTAAATTAAACAAGATGGAGAGGGCTCTCAACCCTCTTAACAAGAAAGTCGGCAAACTTGACAAACAGTTTAAGAAAGTCGATAAGAGTATAAAGAAAACATCTGGTTCATTCAGTAAGATGAAAGGACTATTCGCTGGTGCCATTGGTATCGGTGGTGTTGCGATGTTCGGTAAAGCAGTCTTCAACGCGAGTGCTAAAGCAGAAGACTTAAAGATTGCGTTAGAGACGGTAACAGGTTCAGCACAGGGTGCCGATTCAGCGTTTAAGTTCATTCGTAAGTTCACAGAGAAAACTCCATTTGAAGTAGATCAAGTCGCTGAAGCGTTTATGAAACTAAAGTCTGCGGGCTTAGATCCTAACGTTGAAATGATGACGATGCTTGGTGATGTTGCGGCAGTATCAAGTGATAAAGTCGGAGCATTAAGGGCAGCGACAAACCTATTCTCCAGAACAGTTGCTGGTGGTATGGGTGTTGAAGAACTCGACCAATTAGCAGACAAAGGTATTCCTGTTTATGACATCTTAACTAAGAAGTTAAATATCACACGACAAGAAGTATCTAAATTCGGTAAGACAGCCGAAGGCGCATTACAGATGCAAGCGG
>Ga0307986_10002912_pt1 | contig 12072 bp, 15 predicted proteins | sample EllFjometageno82_FD_203170 | JGI IMG/M metagenome (GOLD analysis project Ga0307986, IMG submission 203170) | Marine microbial communities from Ellis Fjord, Antarctic Ocean - #82 | ecosystem: Environmental > Aquatic > Marine > Unclassified | place: Southern Ocean | collected 2014-10-09
GCAGTTGAAGGCTCATATCAAAAAATTAGAGATTTTAGTGACAAGCTTATAGATAAGACCTTAGAACTTGAGGGAACAATTACTGGTGAACATGGTATTGGCTTACAGAAAAAAGCCTATCTTCTTAAAGAACATCCAGACAATTTACCTTTAATGAAATCAATTAAAAAAAGCCTTGATCCAAATAATATAATGAATCCAGGTAAAATTTTTGATCTTAATTAAATTTTTAGCCTAACATCTTTTTAATATTCTCTAATGCTTGAGAAATATTGTTTTGTGATGCTGCAAAACTAAATCTAACATAATCTTGTGATGTTTTACCGAAAGCAGTTCCTGGGACTATAGCAACACCCGCTTCATGCATGGCTTTCTTTGCAAATTCAGAACCATTCATACCCGTTCCAATAACTTTAGGAAATGCATAAAAGGCACCTCCAGGTAGACTACACTCTACACCTGGTAAACTATTTAAACCTTCATGAATTAACTTTCTTCTTAAAGTAAACTCTTCCATCATTGTATTAATAGAATCATCTGGTCCATCAAGTGCAGCAATACCTGCAAATTGAGCTGCTGCGTTTACACAGGAAACACTATTAATTAAAAGCTTGTTAACATGTGGGACTAAAACCTCAGGCCAAAAGCTCCAACCTAATCTCCATCCTGTCATTGAATAAGCCTTACTCCAACCCTCCAAGACAATTAATCTTTCTCTTAGTTCTGGATAGTTAAAAAATGAAGGCATTTCTTTATTGTCAAAAACTTGTCTACTATAAATTTCATCACTTAAAATTGTTACATGTGGATGTTTTTTTAGACCTTCTGCTAATACATCAACATCGGCTTTTTCTACAAAGCTTCCTGTTGGATTATTAGGGTTTATTAATATCAGCAACCTAGTTTTATTAGTAATCAAAGATAAAATTTTTTCTGGATTAAATTTTAAATCCTTATCTTCAGTTAAGTCATATGGTACCGCTGTTGAACCAGTATAATTAATCATAGATTCATAAATTGGAAATGCAGGAGTTGGGTGAATTATCTCTGCGCCGGGCTCTCCAAAACATTGAATTGCATAGCTCATTGTTGGTTTCCCACCAGGCATGATTAAGATCCTCTCAGGGTCAACATCTTGATTATAAAGTTTTTTAATTTTTCTAGTAACTGATTGTCTACATTCTAAAATTCCATTTGATAATACATAACCATGATGTCCATCATCTAGAGCTTTTTTTGCTGCTTCAACAACATGTTTCGGTGTTTTAAAATCTGGTTGTCCCAATCCCAAGTGAATCATTGATTTTCCTTGGGCTTCTAATTTTTTAGCTTCAGCTAATACACTGAATGCTGTCTCTGTTCCTAATCTTTCTAAATTTTTTGCTAATTTCATAAATTAATTCTATAGTTTTTTTTAATATAAAATCTATTTTAATTATACATATTTATTAATAATAAAAAATATAAGCTTAAATTATTTTCTATAAATTAGTTTTGAACTATTTAATTCTTTTAGATTTCTACAGCCCATTAAAACCATATTTCTATTAATCTCATCGTGCATATTTTGTAATAAATGCTCAACACCTTGTTGTCCACCTGCAGCTAAAGAAAACAGAAACATCTTTCCAAAACTACAAGCAGTTGCCCCTGCAGCCAAGGCTTTTAAAACATGAGTTCCTCTTCTTACGCCACCATCTAAAATTATTTCTAATTTATCTCCAACAGCTTCCCTAATAGCTGCAATCTGATCAAAAGGCGATCTTGATCCATCTAATTGTCTTCCTCCATGATTTGAAACCATTATTGCTGTACAGCCAATATCCATAGCTTTTTTTGCATCTTCGACTGACATCACTCCTTTTAATGCAAAGGGCCCATTCCACTTTTTAACACAATATTCTGCATCTTTCCAGCTCATGGCTGGATCATACTGTTCATTAATATATTCAATTACTGATTTTGCAATATTAGTTCCTTTGTCTGTTTTGTTTTTAACATTAGACATTTCAAATTTTCCATGAGTAAAATAATTAAATACCCATTGTGGATGTAGAGCAAAGCTCATTAAGCTTTGTAGTGTAAGTTTCGGTGGAGTTGTAAAACCTGTTCTATGATCCTTTTCTCTATTGCCTGCAACCAATGTATCAACAGTTAAACACATTCCATCAAATCTAGATACTTTACACCTATCTATCAAATCATTGGTAATAGAATTGTCTTTATGTACGTAAAGTTGAAATAGTTTTGGACCGTTTGAAATAGAAGCAATTTCTTCAATGCTATTATTTGCCATAGTCGACATACTATAGAACGTTCCAAATTTTTCTGCAGCTCTTGCTGATGCTTTATCTCCATCATGATGATAAAGTCTTTGCATTGCTGTTGGTGAAAGAAAAATTGGCATATCAATTTTTTTTCCAAAAACAGTTGTTGATAAATCTGGTTTACCAACACTTGCTAGAATATTGGGCACTAGATCACAATCATTAAAAGATTCCGTGTTTCGTCTCAGTGTTGTTTCATCGTCTGAGCCACCATCAATATAATGAAATATTGGTGAGGGTAATTTTTTTTTGGCTAATTTTCTAAAATCACTAAAGTTGTGACAATCTTTAAGGTTCATTTTATCTAAATCTTAAATTACTTCTATTTAAGTCACTAATTTTGGTACAACCCATTAATTTCATATCCCTTACTAATTCAGCCTTATACTTTTCAATAGCTCTTTCAACACCTACTTGACCTCCAGCAGCTAGAGCATAAAGGTATAATCTTCCTCCTGAACATGCTTTTGCACCTAGTGATAACGCTTTAAGCATATGAGTTCCTCTCTGGAATCCACCTTCACAAATTACATCTAATTTATCTCCAACAGCATCAACGATTTCAGCAAGCTGATCAAAGGGTGCTCTAGATCCATCTAACTGTCTTCCTCCATGATTTGAAACCATTATTCCTGTACATCCAATATCAACTGCACGCTTTGCATCTTCAACACTCATCACTCCCTTAAGTGCAAAATGACCACCCCATTGAGAACAAAGCTTTTCAGCATCTTTCCAGTTCATGGATTGATCCAACATAGTAGAAAAGTAATTACCTATTGAAGTATTAGTGTCCGTACCCTCTTTTACATAACCTTGGAGGTGAGGTAATTCAAATTTACCTTTTGTTAAATAGTTTATTCCCCACATTGGTTTTGTTGCAAAACTAAAAAGACTTGAAAGTGTAAGCTTCGGTGGTGATGTAAATCCAGTTCTTAGATCTCTTTCACGGTTTCCTCCAGTTATTGTATCTACTGTTAAAGCCATAACATCAAATTTTGCTGCTTTTGCTCTTTCTAAACAAGAATCATTTAAACCTCTATCTTTGTGAAAATAAAATTGAAACATTTTTGGTGTATCAACAAGTGAAGCTATTTCCTCAACACTTACAGTCGCCAGTGCAGAAACTCCAAACATTGTATTAAATTTTTTTGCTGCTTTTCCGACTGCTCTTTCTCCTTCGTAATGAAACAATCTCTGTAACGCTGTTGGAGCAAGAAAAAAGGGTAAGTCTAATTTTTTTCCAAAAATAGTTGTAGATAAATCAACATTTTCAACACCTCTTAAAACATTAGGAACTAAATCAACATCATTAAATGAACTTGTATTTCTGTCATAAGTTGTTTCATCATCAGCTGCACCATCAATATAGTGAAATATGGGTGAGGGTAATTTTTTTTTAGCTAACTTTCTAAAATCACTAAAATTGTGACAGTCATCTAGATTCATTAAGCTATATTAATACTTTTTAATAAATTAAACATACAACTATTTGTCTCAGTGTTTTTTAAAAGATTACAACAATCACTTAACTTCATTCTTATTAAAAGCTTGTAGAAAATGAAATTTGTTCATTGTTTACTCCTGGGTTTTTTCCACCCTTACCCCAATCATTATTTGAAATATGACCGTATGAATAACCAATTTTAGAATTTTTAAAAATATCAAAATTAAGTTTTATTTCACTTTTAAACTCTAGGGCACTACCTAAATCTTTACCATCACCTGCTTCATAGTACCCAGGTGCAAAACTTGGAACAATTTTTAAAATGCCCAATTCATACTCTGCCTCCACGCCTGTGTATAAATACACAGAGTTTTTTCCAGTAAGAAAGCCACCAGTGACTGGAGAAAATTTTCCAATAATAGTGTCTCTAAATAAATTTTCGTTTTTATGTTCTATTCCAAATAAAGTAGTTTTCTCATCACCTTCTACGTCTATCACGTCAAAGGTTCCTGAATACAAATTGTATTCATTCTCTGCTTTTGAATCTTTTTGAATTTCAGTTTGCCCTGCAGTACAAAATACAGTTAAGAACACTAATAAACTAAACTTTTTTAAATACATAAGTTGATTAACTATTTTTTAAAAATTAAATTTTTTACTATTATTGCACCACCTACTAGAAATAACAATAAGGGTAATAACCACAAAAAATATGTGTTTTTGTTTAATTTGGGGTCATAAATTACCCAATCTCCATATTTTTCTCTTAAAAAATCATATATTTGATCTTCAGTTATCCCACTTTCAATCTTCCTGTCCACAATTAATTTTATACTAGATGCAAAATCAGATTCCGAATCATAAACGGATTGTCCTTGACAAATTAGACAACGAATATTTTTTAAAATTTTAATTTTTAATTCATCATTTTTTTCTTCAGATTTTATCTGAGAGAAGCCTATTATTAAAAATATAATTAAAAAAAAATTTAAATTTTTCATTTTACAATTAATTTAATTTCTTGCACTATTTTTTGGTTGATTGGACCTACATATTTTTTGATAATTTTTTTATCCTTATTAATAAGAAAAGTTTCTGGTACACCGTATGCACCAAATTCAACACTCAATGTTCCATCCTTATCAATTAAAATTTTAGTATAAGGGTTTCCAAGTTCATTGATAAATTTTTTTGCATTATTTAAATTATCTTTATAATTTAATCCAATTAATTTAATTGATTTATTTTTTTGTAACTCCATTAGCAATGGGTGTTCTTTTCTACAAGGAGCACACCAAGATGCCCAAATATTTACAATGTAGTAACTCTCTTCTGCAAAAATATTTGCTGAATCAATATGGGTATTTGAAATAAAATCTCTAGCTTTAAAGATAGGTAAATTTTTTTCAACATTATTTATTGGAGTATAAATATTTGAGTTATTTAGTCCTTTAAAGAAAATAATAAAACAAAAAATTATGAATATGAAAAGAATAACTAAGTTGATTTTATTTTTCATGTTTTTTTTTAAATAAGCTGATTAACCCACTAAGGCTTAATATCGAAACTGAAATCCATATCCATAACATAAATGGTTTTACTTGATATCTAATGTTAAAATATTCATTACCTTTAACAATATTCATCACTAAAAATTTATCTTCTAACAAAGTTGTTTTTATGTCTGCTTCACTAGTAATAGTTATGGGCTGATTATAAGTTCTTATTTCAGGATTTAACCTTACAACCTTGCCCTTGTCATTTGTTATTTTAAAATAACCAATAATAGAATTAAAATTACTTTCTTTTTTTTCTTCTATTTTTTCAAACAAAATTTCTACATCATTGTAATTATATCTTTCTCCTACTTTTATATTGGTTGTAATTTCTGATGATAAAATACTATTAAATAAAATGCTTAATATGAATAAGCTAAAGCCAAAATGTGCGACCGCCTGTGCAATATTATTAAATTTTTTAAAAAATAATTCTTTTGATGTAGTAAAAAATAAAAAAAACGCAGCTGAAATTAAAATTGTATAAAAAAGTATATCTGTAGTTATATTTTCTAATACAAAGTATGTTAACATAACTGAAATTATCAGAAATATAGTTAACGAACGCTTGTTTTCAATTTTTGATTTGATCCATTTAAGTTTTGGTCCAAATGCCATAAATAATAAAAATGGTGACAAAAAAGGCACAATTAACTTATTGTAGAAAGGGGGTCCCACAGAAATTTTTTCAGCTGAAATTACATCTAAAAATATTGGATAAACTGTTCCAATTAAAACAACAGATAAAAAATACATCATAAACCAATTGTTAACTAAAATTGAACTTTCTTTACTTAACCAAAAAAAATTATTTGAATCTTTATCATTTTCATTATGAAATAAAAAAAATATTCCTAAAGATAAGAAGATCAAAACAAACAAAAAAATTAATATAAAAATTCCTCTTGCTGGATCATTTGCAAAAGTATGTACTGAATTTAATATTCCAGATCTAACCAAAAAAGTTCCACACATGCTGAGTGTAAATGTTGTAATAGACAATATAACCACCCAAGATGTTAGAGCTCCCCTTTTTTCTAACACTAAAATACAATGTAGTAATGCTGTTAATGTTAACCAGGGCATTAAAGAAACATTCTCTACAGGATCCCAAAACCAAAAGCCTCCCCACCCCAGCTCATAATATGCCCAAATTGAACCCAGCATTATGCCAATTGTTAGAAATACCCAAGAAACTAAAACCCATTTTTTTATATGTTGCCCCCATTCTTTAGTAACATAATTTTGAGCAACAGCTGCAAGTGATGCAGAAAATATTATTGATGACCCAACATACCCTAAATATAAAAGTGGAGGATGTATTGCCAATGCCGGATCTTGCAAAATAGGATTAAGACCAAGACCTTCCGGTGGTATTGGAAACAAATAATTAAATGGATTTGAGGTCATGAGAACAAACAGAAAAAAACCAATAATTATTAGTTGTTGAAATAATAAAGTTAAAATTCTATATTTTTTTGGTTCCTCTTTAGATTTAATTAGAAACAAAAAAATAAATAAAGTTAACACTACTAACCATAATAATAAGCTTCCTTCATGGTTTCCCCATGTACCAGAAATTTTATAAAACAAAGGCTTGGTCGTATGAGAATTATTAAAAACAGTCTCGTTACTAAAGTCAGAATTTATAAAAGACATAATTAAACTTAAAAAACTAACGATCACAAATGTTAGTTGCAAAAAAGATAACGTGATTATTTTAGAATTTACATTTTTATCGTCATTATTAAAATCTCTAATAGCAACCCTACAAAGATAAATCGAAAACATTAAACCTAGAATTAACGAATAATAACCTATTTGATTAGCTAGCAATTTATTTAACTCCTAGTGCTTCTTTAACTTCTGGTGGCATATAATTTTCATCATGTTTTGCTAAAATTTTAGTAGCTGTAAGGTAGTTTCTATCTTTCAAAAAACCTTCTGCAACCACACCTTTTCCTTCTGCAAACAAGTTTGGTACGGCACCTGAGAATGTAACATTAATTTCATTTTTAAAATCAGTAATCACAAAACTTATCTCCTCAGAGTTAATAGAAATTGATTCTTTTTTAACCATTCCGCCTACTCTTATTTTTTTTTTATCCAATTCTATTAACGATTTAATTTCAGATGGTGATTGAAAATATACAACGTTATTTTTTAACGATTGCAAGATTAAAAAAACTGATAAAATTACTGAAAATATAATTAGGACTAAAAACAAAAACCTTAATTTAACTTTTTTACCATACATGGTGTTACTGGTTAAATTTTAGAGGTATTTAATAATATTTCTCTATTAGAATTTTGTGATCTTGCAACTCTTGCTTTTTCTACATTTAGAGAGCCAAATTTAACTACAAATTTTTTTTGTTCTTTAGAAAGTTGTAATTTTGTTACAAAATATAAAGTTACAAAGCTAATCAATGTAAATGAAAAAGCAGACCAAACGTAAGCACCGTATCCATTCATTAAAATTAATTTATCTATCATAATCTATTTAATCCTTTATTTTTAATTTTTATCAGTTCTGTATTATATTTCATTAAAAAAATAAGCAGTGAAAAAAGGGCAAATGCCGCAGTCATAATCGCCAGTGGAATAAGCATTGACACGTGAATTGAGTTATTTGACAAAATACTAATTGATGGTGGTTGATGAAGGGTGTTCCACCAATCTACAGAATATTTAATTATAGGAACGTTTATGACTCCTAAAATTGCAATCATTGAAGTGACTTTAATGACTTGTTCTTTATCCTCATAAATTTTCCATGCTAATAAATACATTCCATAAAATAATGCTAGGATTAACATGGAGGTAATTCTAGCATCCCAAGCCCACCAGGTTCCCCAGGTTGGCTTACCCCAGATTGATCCTGTAACTAAAGCTATAATATTAAAAACAAATCCAGCTGGAGCCAAACTTTTAGAAATCAGTGCAAAATTTTTATTTTTAAAAATAAAGCTTCCAAGTGATAATAAGCCTAAGCTTGAAAATATTCCAAGCGATATCCATGCTGCTGGTACATGAACATACATAATTCTAACTGCATCACTTTGTTTGTAATCTTCTGGTGATAAAATAAGTGCTTCCGTTAAACCTATCGTTAAGATGACAATAAATAGAAATAAAACATATTTAGGTGCTCTAGATGTAATTGCAAAAATTTTATTTGGCTCAAAATATTTAAACATTATTAATTTATATATTAAAAAAAGATAACTTAATTTTTATAATGGAAAGTTATTCTGATCAAGAATACAGAGGGAGATAATGTTTTGAGGGTACTTTTTTAGTACTCTTGACCAGAATATAATTAATATTAGCTTCAATCTGTGTCAAAGTTTTGAAGGAATTGTGTTAAAAAAAAGAATTAATTAGAGGGTTTAAAGTAGCTAGATCCTTTTCTTCCTGAAAAAATCTCTTCAATTAATGGGTGTTTAATAGGATCTTCTGATTGGTCCATTAACAAATTTTGTTCTGAAACATAAGCTTCGTAGGTGATCTCATCATTTTCAGCAAGCAAATGATAGAAAGGCTGGTCTTTTCTTGGACGAACATTTTTTGGAATAGATTGATACCATTCTTCAGAGTTATTAAATTCAAAATCAACATCATAAATTACACCTCTAAACTCAAAGTGTTTGTGTTTTACGATGTCACCTATTGAAAATTTAGCTTTTTGAATTCCCATCATCTTTAATATGGGGCTTTAAAAAAAAAAATCAATAAAAAAAATGTGAATGCTTTAAGTATATGTTAATATGTCTCAAATGAATAAATCTTTTCTTAAATTTACAACAGACTTTGGTCCATTGGCAATATTCTTTTATTACTATTACAATAATGATAAAAATTTATCTGTAGCAATTCCACCACTTATAGTTGCAACAATACTTGCATTAGGGATTGTTTGGGTTTTTGAAAAAAAAGTACCGATGATGCCTTTGATAAGTGGTATCTTAATTACTTTTTTTGGTGGTCTTACTATTTATTTTAATGATCCAATTTTTATCTATGTAAAACCGACGATTATAAATATTTTATTTGGGCTTGCTTTATTTTTTGGAAAATATTTCACAAATGAGCCTATTCTTAAAAAAATAATGGGTAAATCTATCATCTTAACTGCTGTTGGTTGGGAACTATTAAATAGAAGGTGGATGTATTTTTTCTTTGCTCTCGCAATCTTAAACGAGTGTGTCTGGAGGTCACAAACGGAGGAGTTTTGGGTTAACTTTAAGGTTTGGGGAATGTTACCAATAACACTTGTTTTTACTATCTCTCAAATATCATTAATTAATAAGCATAAAATTGATGAATAGGAATTTAAAACTAGTCATCAACAACCCCCATAAAAAAATATATGAAAAACAATTTTTTGAAAAAAATGAGCTTAAAGTTATTTTAGATCTTTATGCAAAAATGGTCTCAGAAGGATCATGGAAAGATTATGGTTTAAATATTTCTAGTAGGCAAGTTAGTTTTAGTGTTTTTAAAAATAGTGCTGAAAATGCTTTGTACAAAATTTGTAAAAACTTTAAGCCAAGTAATAAAAATCTAAAATATTTAATTACAGACTCTAATGGTAAAGTTTTAAAAAATTCTTTTGATTTAGAAGCATTGCTTAAAAATACTAGCTGGAAAAACCTTAAGAAATAAAATCTTTATAGTAAATTAGATTAACAATTTTTTTTTTCTTTTAACTTGTTTAAATGTAAGGCTCTATCGTTTGCAGCTTTTACCGCTTCATCCACATTCTTCATTGTTAAAGCAGCACCAGGAAAAAAAAATAATAGTGCACCTATATTATGTGGTTTACTCATTTTTTTTGCTTCTTGTGCTTCATCGGCATACTGATTGGCTTTAGTGATTTCCATGCTTAATTCTTCACAATTTAATTTACTATCATTTGGACCAATAACATTAATTACCGTTGGGGTTGCACATGAGTTTAATACTAGAAGTAAAAAAAAATAAATTATAATTTTATTTAACATATAATTATTCTTAGCAAAATAAATATTAATCTCAAACAGTAATTTCTAAGTAATTTTTTTTATCGTCTTTGGCCGAATAACCTTAGCAACATTATAAATAAATTTATAAAGTCTAAGTAAAGTGTTAATGCTCCCATTACAGCTTTTTTACCCATTAACTCACCTGTATCACTTGCTACATACATATTTTTAATTTTTTGAGTATCGTAGGCAGTAAGGCCTACAAAAATTAATACCCCTAGAATTGAGATAACAAAATCCATCATTGTAGATTTCATAAACATATTAACAACTGATGCTACAATAATTCCAATTAAACCCATCATTAAGAAAGATCCCAATTTTGTAAGATCTCTTTTGGTCGTATAGCCATACAAACTCATTGCTCCAAAAGTAATTGAGGTAATAAAAAATACTCTAGTAATACTAGCGCCTGTATAAGTTAAAAATATTGAAGATAATGAAATTCCCATTAATGAAGCAAAAACCCAAAAAGTTGTTTGAGCGGTAGATGCTGCCATCTTATTAATTTTAGCACTCATATAAAAGACAACTCCAAGCGGAGCAAGCATTACTATCCATTTAAATCCTGAAAGAAAAATCGTATTTCCTATGCTTGTTAGTGCAACAATAGATCCATTAGAATCTGTTACTACAGACAATTTAAAAAATATTAAAGATACAAGTCCAGTTAAAAGAATTCCTGAAGCCATATAGTTATAAACTTTAAGCATGTAGGCTCTTAAGCCCTCATCCATTACTACTGTTGATTGTTGAGCCTCTTTTACTTTGTTTAGAAAATTTTGTTTATTGAAAATCATACTTTATATATAATAGCCTTTTACTATTATTTCAAGATATCTTAATAAGGTTAAAATAATTATGAATTACAAAAAGCTTGGAAATACTGATTTAAAAGTAAGCACCATTTGTTTGGGCACTATGACCTGGGGTGAGCAAAACACCCAGGATGAGGGTTTTGAGCAGATGGATTATGCATTAGATCAGGGTGTAAATTTTTGGGATACAGCAGAAATTTATTCCGTACCACCCAAACAAGAAACATTTGGAGATACAGAGGTGATTATTGGAAACTGGTTTGAAAAAACTAAAAAGAGAGACAAGGTAATTTTAGCCTCTAAAGTTTGTGGGCCCATGAGAGAATATATAAGGGGTGGTGGAAATCAATTTGGAGAAAAAAATATTACAACAGCTCTTGAGGGAAGTTTAAAAAGATTAAAAACTGATTGTATTGATTTATATCAGTTGCATTGGCCTGAAAGAAAAACAAATTTTTTTGGTAAATTAGGCTATGAGCATGATGATAATAACGAATGGACTCAATTTGAAGATATTTTAGGAAACTTACAAAAGTTTATTGATCAGGGAAAAATAAAACACATTGGTGTATCCAATGAAACTCCATGGGGATTATCTAAATATTTAGAATTATCAAAAGCACAAACACTTCCAAGAATACTTTCAATTCAAAACCCCTATAATTTACTTAATAGAACTTATGAAATTGGACTCGCTGAGATGTCTGTCAGGGAACAAGCTGGTTTGTTAGCATACTCCCCTTTAGCCTGTGGTTACCTATCTGGAAAATACAGAAATAATCAAATGCCAAAAGGCACAAGAATTGAACGTGATGGGAAATTTTGGACCAGATATAATAAACATAATTCAAATAAAGCGGTAGATGCATACTATGAGGTGGCAAAAAAACATGATTT
>Ga0307986_10002913_pt1 | contig 12072 bp, 15 predicted proteins | sample EllFjometageno82_FD_203170 | JGI IMG/M metagenome (GOLD analysis project Ga0307986, IMG submission 203170) | Marine microbial communities from Ellis Fjord, Antarctic Ocean - #82 | ecosystem: Environmental > Aquatic > Marine > Unclassified | place: Southern Ocean | collected 2014-10-09
TTCAATATTTGGAATATCTCTATTTTCTCCATAATCAGACAGACTATTTTCTATAAAATACTTTGTATTTTCTAAAGCTGTTTCCTCAGAGGGATTCCAAAATTTTTCAAAATTTAAATACCATTTATTTTTGGGTAATATAGATTCTAAGTTTATTGAATTACCTAAAAAAATAATTTTTTTTTCTCTAATTTTAATTTTTTGTTTTTTTTCAAAGCCTTTATTTAAATAAAATTGTTCAGCTATTTTCCAGAAAGGTGTGAAAACTTTATATGGTGTGTTATCATTTTTTTTTATTTCATGAACTTCATTCAAAAGATTACCTTTAAATATCTTAAAATTAATATTTTGTAACTCTAATATATTAGATAATTTTTTATCGAATTGTAAGAAACTAGGCTCGTAAACTTTATTCCAGTAAATAGAAAAATTTTTTTTACTTTTTATTTTTTCAAAAATTTCTATATAAGAATTTTCCTCAACTATCTCAAGATTTATATTAAGTTGATTTAATTTTTTTTTAAAATTTTTAAGTGAATGATAGAGCCACCAAAGTTGTGCTGATCTTTTGTTGTAATCTTTTTTTTTAAAAATGAACAAAGCACAAACATGATTGTGATTTTGTGCAGCGTAAACCAATGCATCATTTTTTAATATTCTAAAATCATTTCTTAGCCAGACAATACCAATTTTATTATTCATATTAATTACATTTACTAAATTTAAGAAATAGTGGATTTGGTTTAAGATGGTGGCCTTGGTTTGAATCGCACAAACGACACATACCTTTTCAGGGTACTGCTCTACTACTGAGCTACAAGGCCTAAAATCTAAAAGTTATTCTACCTTTAGTTAGATCATAAGGGGTCATTTCTACCTGAACGTTATCGCCTGTTAAAACCCTTATTCTATTCTTTCTCAATTTTCCAGCTGTATGAGCTAAAATTTCATGGTTATTTTCAAGTTTAACACGGAACATTGCGTTGGGTAAAAGTTCTGTCACTTTACCTTTGAACTCTAATGTTTCTTGTTTAGTCAATTATTTTTTTCCTTTTTTTAATCTTATTTTTATTGAATTTGCGTGTCCCTCAAGATTTTCATATTTAGCTAGATTTATAACTGATGTTCCTAATCTTTCAATACCTGATTTGGTCATCTTTATTACTGAATGTCTTTTTAAAAAATCATAGACGGATAGACCAGATGAAAATCTTGCTGAACCAGATGTGGGTAAAACATGATTTGGACCAGCTAAATAGTCTCCTACTGCTTCTGGTGAATATTGACCTATAAATATTGACCCAGCATTACTAATATTCTTCAAGATTTGATTGGGATGTTTACTAAAAATTTCTAAGTGCTCTGGTGCTATTAAATTAATAGTGTCTGTTAATATTTTTTTATTTTTCACTAATATTGATAAGCCAAAATTTTTTAAACTTCTAGATGCAATTTTTTTTTTGGGCAAAGTTTTTAGTTGTTCAATTAAAAAATAGTTAATCCTGTTAATTATCTTAATATCATCGGATATAATTATAGATTGAGAATTTTCATCATGTTCTGCTTGAGCTATAAGATCAGCTGCTATCCAGTCAGGTTTAGACCATTTATCAGCAACTATTGTTACTTCCGAAGGTCCGGCTATCATATCAATTCCCACATCTCCAAAGACTTGTTTTTTAGCAGCAGCTACATAAGCGTTCCCTGGCCCAACGATTTTATCTACTTTACTTACAATTTTAGTTCCATAGGTCATTGCCGCTATTGCTTGAGCTCCACCTATTTTGTAAATTTCTTTTACCTTACATTTTTTTGCAGCATATATTACTGCTGGGTTGTAGTTCGTGCCCATAGATGGTGTTGCCATATATATATTTTTTACACCCGCAACTATTGCGGGAATACAATTCATTAAAACTGAACTAGGATAGCTAGCTAATCCGCCCGGAACATATACACCTACTTTGTTTATGGCTGTCGATTTATAAGAAAAAGAATTTTTAAACTGGTCTGTGAAACTAAATGAAGACAATTTCTGCCTTTTGTGAAAATTTAAAATTCTGTCATAAGCTAAATCAATCGAAACTTTTATCTTTTTATCTAACTTTTTTATTATTTTATTTTTTTCTACTTTCGTAAATTTGATGTTACTCAATGAAATATTTTTAAACTTTGAAAATTTTTTTTCATACTTAATTAAAGCTAAGTCTCTATTTTTTTTTACATCTTTTATTATAAATTTAATTTTTAAATCTATGTCAGGATTTTTAGCTTTTCTTTTACTTAAAACAAGATCCAGTTTTGATAAGAAATTCTTTTGATTTGATTTAATTAGTTTAAGCATTATAAAAAGTTATGTTTTGGTGATGTTTTACTTTCCCACGGAGAACCTTGATCATCTAAAGTTACATCAATTACTTCTGCAATTATTTTAATTATGGCGTCTCCAGAAAAAATTAATTTAATCTCATAGCTTTTATCAGGCATTAGACTACTTTCAATAGTTAAAAAGTCTAAAAAATGTTTGTCATTTTTTATATTAATATTTTTTGAAAAAACACTAATAATATTATCGAATTTTAACACTGTTCTTATTCTTTTATTTTTTCTAAAAACTCCTTTTTCAACATCTTCCCACATAAACCTATTTAGCTGAATTAAAAAAATTCTATTTTTACCTAAATTGGCTATATCTTTTGGTAGGACAATTGAATCTTGTAAGTGTGCAGCTATAACTTTTAGATCTTCGTCTGATGTAGCTAACAATTTCAAATTTTTTACTTTCATTTTAAATTCTATAAATATTAGCTTTACATTTTTTCAATTTTTTTTCTAAATTTTCATATCCACGATCTAAATGATATACTCTATTAATTGTAGTTCTGTTGTCAGCTACTAATGCCGCTAAAACTAAGCTCACTGAAGCTCTGAGGTCAGTTGCCATAACTTCAGCTCCCGATAAGTTAGTTGGGCCTGTAACGATTGCTATATTATTTTTAATTTTTATTTTGGCTCCCATTCTTTTTAGTTCTGGCACATGCATAAACCTATTTTCAAAAATACTTTCTTTTACTTTTGATAAACCTGATGCCTTTGACATTAAAACCATAATCTGAGCTTGTAAATCAGTAGGAAAACCAGGGTAAGGCTCAGTTTTAACAGAAATACTATTTATTTTTTTTGACTCAAAAACTGTAATTTTATTTTTTTCTACTTTCATTTTTACTCCCATTTTTTTCATAATATTAATTTCAGTATCTATGATCTCAGGATTTACTTTATTCAAAATAATTTTTTTTCCTATTAAGGCGCCTGCTATCAGATAAGTGCCTAGCTCAATCCTATCAAAAATTATTTTATGCTTTGCCTTCTTAAATTTATTGGTACCAGTAATTAATATTTTTCTTTTACCCGTAAAATTAATGTCACAACCAATTTTCTTTAAAAAAATTATCATATTTTGAATCTCTGGTTCTATGGCACAGTTTGATATAATTGTTTTTCCTTTTGCACTTACCGCGGCAAGTATAGCATTTTCTGTCGCTCCAACTGAAATAGATGGAAATTTTATGACGCTTCCCCTCAGTCCGTTTTCAGCTGAAGCATATATATACCCATTTTTTATTTTAATTTTAGCTCCAAGTTTTTCTAAAGCAAATAAATGTAAATTAACTGGTCTTGCCCCTATTGCGCAACCACCGGGTAGTGAGACTTTAGCTTTTTTGTATTTGGCTAAAAGTGGTCCTAAAACCAAAACACCCGCACGCATAGTTTTAAGTAAATTATACGGAGCTAATGTTTTTAGTTTTTTTTTTTTTAAAATACTCAAAGTATTTTTTTTTTTAGAAATCTTCACACTTAAGCCAATAAATTTTAATAAGTTTATCATCGTATAAACATCTTGTACCAATGGAACGTTTTTTAAAATTATATTTTTGTCACTAAGAATTGCAGCTGCTAGAATAGGTAAAGTGGCATTTTTGGATCCTGAAATATTTAAAGATCCTGATAATATTTTTTTACCTTTTACGATAAGTTTTTGCATCAATAATAATTGAGTTTAAACTTTTGGAAGAGTGACGCCTCTTTGTTTCATGTATTTACCTTTCCGATTCGCATAAGTCACTTCTGGTTTTTCATTTCCTTTAATAAATACAAATTGAGCAATTCCCTCGTTAGCATATATTTTTGCTGGTAGTGGCGTTGTGTTAGAAAATTCTAATGTTACGTGACCCTCCCAGCCAGGCTCAAGAGGAGTAACGTTAACTATTATTCCACATCTAGCATAGGTCGATTTACCAAGACAAATAACAAGTACATCTTCGGGGATTTTGAAATATTCTATTGTTCTGGCTAAGGCAAAAGAATTAGGCGGTATAATACATTCTTTACCAATTTTTGTAACAAAACTTTCTTTTTTAAATGCTTTAGGATCAACTACACCTGAATTCACATTTGTAAAAATTTTAAATTCATTAGAGACTCTTGCATCATAACCATAGGATGATAAACCAAAGGATATTTTACCTTTTCTAATTTGCTTAGAAACAAATGGTTTAATCATACTTGTCTCCAAAGCCATCTTTTTAATCCATCTGTCCGAAAGTACACTCATTTTTTTTTAGTTTTTTCCTTAAATTTTTTTCTTTTTTTTAAATTAATTCGTAAAGCAATTTCACGCTTAATAAGTCGAGTATCTTTTTGAACCCGAGCTTTATTCATTTTAATTATTTCTTATCAGGATTTGTTAGATCTTCAAGAGTAATAGGTTTATCTAAATCGTGCATTTTCTTCTCGTCTTCATTTTCAGAATCCGGGCCTTTTTTTGCTCTTCTTTCTTCAATACGAGCTTTTCTTTTGGCCTCTTTCTTCATGGCCTTTTCATTTCTTGTAGATTTATAGTCGTAGTGAATACCCATTTGAGCTCCTGCAGTTATATTTAATTTTACTTCGTTGGTTGAAATTATGCAAGTCTCTAATAATTACTAATTCTAATTTTACGAGCGGACTAAACGGCCAGAAAGATAGAGCGTTTTATGATGGGTATAAGGTCTTATATTTGACTCAACAAGTCGATTTCTTATTTATTTATTCTTTTTATTGTAATAAAAATTAATGACAGAATAACAGCAACCAAAACGTCATAAACAGGGTTTGCATCAGGAAAACCAAAATTCCATAAAATTACTAAAAATAACCAGACAGTCCAAAAGATAGTTTCTTGTTTTTTTTTATTCATTTTTTTAAATCAAGCATCCTTCCTTTGTACAGTTTTTATTGGAGTCTATCGTATTGAAATAGTCGATTGATTTTATAGAGCTGGCCATTAAAGATTTATAAACATTTAAATAACCATTTAAACTATTAGAAAGTTCTTTAGCCTCATCTTTCATCTTTAATCTAGTAAAGTTTAATAACATAATTGAATTACCATTTGGTATATTGCCATCACTTATATCTATTGGTTTATGAAAGAGATCGTTGGTATTAACTATATTTTTTTGAAATATAGATTTTTCTTTTATATAAAAAAGTTGATTTGTTTTTTTGCACAATTCTTTTGCTTTAAATAAGTAGTCTGGCTTTAAAGTATGGTCGTAGAGATCTAAAAACATAGCTATACTATATGCATAATCTTCTAAAAAAACCTCAGGTTTTAAAATTGTGTGTTGTAATTCTTGTTTATTAAAAAAAATTTTTTCTAGACGTTCACAATAAGTTTCTGCAATTTTTAAAAAATTATTATTTGGTAATACCTGCTCTGCACATACTAAAGCACTAACCCAAAGGCAGTTTAGATCTAGCTGAATTTTGTTGTCAAAAAAAGGTTTTGTTTTTCCTTTTCTTAATTTCTTTAGTTCAAGAATAACTGATTCAGGCGGCGTTTTTATTTCTCTTAGAATTATTTTTTTTTCCCAATTGCCTTCCGGTTTAACGTCAAAATATTGATTTATATCTTTAATTTTTTTTAATTCTTCGTAGCTAAAAACGTAATATTTACCCTCTTCTCCATCACTATCAGCGTCATAGGCTGAGCCTAATAATTTATTTTCTGAGTTGATAAAATTTTTGTTAATAAAATCTATTGTTTGAATAATTTTTTTTTCAAAATATTCTTTTTTTCCTGCTCTTACAAATTTAGATAATAATAAAATGAATTGAGCGTTATCATACAACATTTTTTCAAAATGAGGAATTAGCCAATTTTCATCTACAGTATATCTTGAAATTCCTCCTTCTACCTGGTCATATATACCTTGCGAACAAAGTTGTTTTAAAATTAATTCTACAGGTTTTAAGTAATTTAATTTTTGTGTTTTATTAAAAAAAAATAATAAAACATCGTATATATTAAATAATGGAAACTTTGGTGAGCCTTTATAACCGCCTTTTTTTTCGTCTAAACTTAAATTGATGTTTTGTAAAATTGACTCAAGGTCTTGATTAAACACCAAAGATTTTTTTAACTCTAAACTTTTAGATATAATATGAGACTGTTTAATAATCTCTTCTCTATGTTGAATGTACGTATTACCAACTTTTAAAAGAACATCCTTGAATGAAGGTAGTCCATGTGATTTTTTTGAGGGGAAGTAGGTTCCAGCCATAAATGGTATAGCATTTTCATCAAGAAACATTGTCAAGGGCCATCCACCACTTGATTGGTTAAAAAGTTGATAAGAACTTTGAAAAATGTAATCTATGTCGGGTCTTTCTTCGCGATCTACTTTAATGTTTAAAAAATATTTATTCATAAGAACTGCACTTTCATCATCTTCAAAACTCTCATGAGCCATTACATGGCACCAATGGCAACTAGAGTAACCTATGCTTAATAAAATTGGTTTTTTATTTGCTTTGGCATAGCTAAGTACATTCTTATTCCATACCTGCCAATGAACTGGGTTGTCTTTATGCTGTTGAAGATAAGGGCTAGATTCATTACATAAGTTATTTTTTGAATACATAGAAAAATTTATTTGGTAATTCTGTTATTAAAAAATAGTTTATTAATAACTGCGGCCAACACAAGAACAAAAACAAAAATCAAAATTGGAAAATATATCTCAGAATCTTTAATTAATTCAGTCCAAACTATTGAGTCATTTTTATTAATAAAATTTCCAACGCCTGATCCTATTGAGGCTAGTATAAATATGCCAGGTATTATACCCAACAAAGTCGAAAAAAAATATTTTTTTATTTTCATATCGAAAATTACTGGTAAAATATTTTGAATTGCAAATGGCATTCCTCCTCCTGTAAATCTGAATAGAGTAAAATATAAAAAATCATTTTTATTAAATAAATTAATAAACTTTTCTATTTTTACAGAAAACCTATTTTTAATAAAGTCTTTAAAAAATAAATTTACGAGACTATAAAGTAAAGTAGCTCCTATTGTAAATGATATAACCGTGACTACAGTGCCCAACCATTGGCCAAATACAAAACCTGCAAATAGAATTATTGGAGAACCAAAACCAAGTAAAAGAATCCAGATGATGCTAAAAATTGAAAATAAAAATAAAAGTAAAAATATATTCTTTAATTTTAAATCATTAAATATTTGCTGATTATTTTTGAAGAAATTAATATCAAACAAATCTTTAAAATCAAAATTTGAAAAAATAATGAATATTAAAGTCGAAAAACAAATAAGATATGTGGTGCCTATTAACAATTTTAACTTTATATTCATTTGTCTATTTTAGCTGTACTTATCTAATATAATTAACTATATAACGGATATTATTTTATGAAAAGAACTTATCAACCTAGTAACTTAGTGCGAAAAAGGAGACATGGATTTAGATCCAGAATGGCAACTAAAGCTGGTCGAAAACTTATAGCTAGAAGAAGAGCAAAAGGACGTGAAACTATCTCTACTTAATTTTAATGATTAAGCTTGAAAGTTTAAAAAAAAATTACCACTTTAAATTAGCTTTAAAAGAAAAAAAATTCCATTCCGATTTCTTCTCTATTTTTGCCGCAAAAAATTTTATATCTTCGAAAAATAAAAATTTGTTGCATATTAGTTTTATTATGAAAAAAAAAATTGGTAATGCTGTAAAAAGAAACAAAATAAGACGTAAGCTAAGAGCTATAGTGCACAAGCTTTTAAAAATAAAAGGTGCAATTAATACTAATTATACTTATATAGTTTTTGGAAAATCAAACGCTTATGAAAAAGACTATAAAACTCTATTTTCAACAATGCAAAAAACCTTTAAAAAGTTTTGAATCTATTATATCAAAAATTTTAATTCTTATAATTTTGTCGATGATAAAGTTCTATAATTTTTTTATTTCGCCTTTGCTTGGAGTGAGATGTAGGTTTCTTCCTACTTGCTCAGAATACTGTAGTATTTCATTTAAAGAACACGGATTAATAAAAGGCGGTATATTTAATCTAAAAAGAATTATGCGTTGCCATCCAATAAAAATTTTAGGTGGCGCAGATGGAATAGATTTAGTTCCAACAAAAAATTATAAATCAAAGGAATTAGATTAAATGGAAAATAAAAATGTTTTTATTGCTATAGCATTATCTATGTCCGTATTACTTTTCTGGTCAGCTTTTGTAGACCCTCCTCAACCTACTGAGAAACAGAATCAAAAAGTTTTAAATAGTCAGCCACAAAACAGGATAACTGATGATGGTATTGTGCCAAGTATTGACGGGACAGTTGTTAAAAAAAATATTTCGAGAAAAGATTCTCTGATAAAAACAAAAAGGATTTTATTAGAAAATCAAAAAATAAAAGGCTCTATCTCACTCGAGGGAGCAATAATAGATGACTTATCTTTTAAAAATTATAAGGTAGATATTAAATCAACTGATATCGTACAATTCTTAAATCCTAAAGAAACTAAAAATGGCTATTTTGCAGAATCTGGCTGGGCGAGTATAGGAAATAAAATTAAAGTCCCGACAAGTGAAAGTATTTGGAGCGTTATAGGTAATAAATTTCTATCTGTGAACAATCCTGTAACCCTAGAGTGGAATAATGGTTCTAATCTTATATTTAGAAAAAAAATAGAAATAGACGACAATTACCTTTTTAAAATAAATCAAGAGGTAAAAAATAACTCTTCAGAACAAGTTGAACTGTACCCTTATGCTCAATTATCAAGAAAAAATATACCAGAAGACCTAAAAGGTTTTTATATTCTGCATGAAGGTTTTATAGCTGTTTTAGATGACGAGCTTAAAGAAGATGATTATGACGATATAGCAGAAAAAAAAATAGTTCGAGAAGCAAACAAAGGATGGATAGGCATAACAGATAAGTATTGGATGACTGCTTTAATTCCTGAGTCAGGTGAAAAATTTAAGTCTACTTTTTTATATCAAAACTCATATAAAGCTAACTTTTTATTAACTAATCCAAAAATTATTGCACCTAATACAAAGATAAATAATGAAATTAAAATCTTTGTAGCAGCTAAAGAGGTTCAAACTATTGATGCGTATGCGGAAAAAGAGAATATAGAAAAACTAGATTTAATTATTGACTGGGGTTGGTTCTATTTTTTTACGAAACCACTATTTTTTGCGGTTGATTATTTATTTAAATTAACGGGTAACTTCGGAATTGCTATCGTTCTTATAACAATAATGATTAGGTTGGTTTTCTTTCCTCTTGCTAACTACTCCTTTAAATCAATGGCAAAAATGAAAGCTTTACAACCAGAAATGACTCGACTTAAGGACCTTTATAAAGATGACAAGACTAAGCTCCAACAAGCGATGATGTCGTTATACAAAAAAGAACAAATTAATCCCGCTTCAGGTTGTTTACCTGTTTTAATACAAATTCCATTTTTCTTTGCGATTTATAAAATGCTTTTTATCTCTCTAGAAATGAGACATCAGCCTTTCTTTGGTTGGATCAAAGATTTATCTGCATCAGACCCTACCACAATATTTAATCTTTTTGGTTTACTACCCTTTACGCCGCCTAGTTTTTTAATAATAGGTGTTTGGCCAATTTTAATGGGCCTGACAATGTTTATTCAACAAAAGTTAAATCCTGCACCGACAGACCCCATTCAAGCTAAAATATTTATGTTCTTTCCAATATTCTTAACTGTAATACTAGCGTCTTTCCCATCAGGATTAGTTGTTTACTGGACCGTTAACAATATTTTAACTATTGCTCAGCAATGGTTCATAATGAAAAGAACAACAATTAAAACAAATTAAATGAGTTCAAGAGAAGAACACCTGGAAAGTTTAAAAAAGTTTTGGCCAACGCATGCACCAAATATTTCCCAAGTTCCAAAATACGTAAGTAAATATAAAAAAGAAAAAATAGTAATAAAGTGCGGAGGAAAGGTTTTAATAGACCCAGATTTATTCAATAAATTTATAGAAGATATAGCTATACTTTATAAATTAGGACTAACGGTAATTATTGTTCATGGTGGTGGTCCTAGAATAAAAATAGAACTAGCAAAATTAAATATTGAGAGTCAATTTATTAATGGTTTAAGAGTTACCAACAAACAAACCATGGATATAGTTGAAAAAGCTCTCATAGATTTTAATTCTGAAATTATAGAAAAATTAAAAAAAAAGGATTGTAAAGCACATGGTCTAAATGTTGATCAAAGTAATATTTTTATTGTAGAACAAGAAAACAAAGAACTTGGCTTTGTAGGAAGGCCAAAAAAAATATTAAATGAAAAAATTCAATCTATTATAGAGCAGGGGCAGATACCTATAATTTCTCCTATGGGTAAAGATGAAGAAGGAAAAAAATATAATATTAATGCAGATACAGCAGCAGCAGCTATAGCAAAAAGTTTAAAATCCAGAAGATTGCTACTAATGACAGATGTATCAGGAGTTTATGATAAAAATAAAAAATTAATTAATGAAATTAATCCTGTGGAAGCAAAAAATCTTATCAATAAAAAAATAGTGGAAGGTGGTATGATACCTAAACTTTTAAATTCCATTGATGCTGCTGAAAATGGTGTTAAAGGTGTTGTTATTATTGATGGTAGAAAACTTCATTCTATTTTATATGAAATCTTTTCCGATGAAGGTGCTGGTACACTTATAAGAAAATGAAAGAATTAAAAAAAATAAAATATTGGCTTTTTGATCTTGATAATACCTTGTACTCAGGTGATACAAAAGTATTTGATCAAGTAGATAAAAAAATGACTCTTTTTATATCAGAAAAGCTTAACATAACGGTAGAAGAAGCAAAAAAAATTCAAAAAAATTACTTTCATGAATATAATACAACACTTAATGGAATGATTAAAAATCATAAAATTGATGCTCAAGAGTTTTTAGAGTTTGTTCATGATGTAGATTTAGAATTTTTAAAGGAAGACACAAAACTTCAAATTGAACTAGCCAATTTAAAAGGGAAAAAGTTTATATTTACCAATGGATCTAAGTCGCATGCTGCAAACGTTACTAGAAAAATTGGCATTCATAATTTTTTTGATGGGGTTTTTGATATTGTAGATGCTGATTTCGTTCCTAAACCCTCAATTGACCCATATAAAAAAATTATCGAAAAATATAGAATAGATCCTCAATATTGTATATTCATTGAAGATATAGCTAGAAATTTAAAACCTGCTAATGAATTAGGAATGAAAACAGCTTGGGTTAAAAATGATGAACCTTGGGCAGCTGAATTTTCTAATGAGAGTTTTATAGACTACAAAATCGATAACCTGTCAGAATTTTTAAGGAGTATAAATGAGCAAAAATGAATTAGAAACAATAATAAATCAAGCTTGGGAAAAAAAAGAAGAAGTTAATAAAAATTCAGATAAAAAAATAATTGATGCAATCAATGAGACTATAAGTGATTTAGACTCAGGAGTGGCAAGAGTTGCTGAAAAAATTAATGATAACTGGGTTACTCATCAATACCTAAAAAAAGCAATAATGCTAAGTTTTAGAATTTACGAGATGGAGGCTTTAAGTGGGCCGTATAGTAGCTGGTATGATAAATCTCATTTGATAAAAGGAAAAACTGCTGGATGGACTAAAGAAGACCATGTTAAAGCAGGTTTTAGAATGGTTCCTAATTCACC
>Ga0307986_10002915_pt1 | contig 12071 bp, 12 predicted proteins | sample EllFjometageno82_FD_203170 | JGI IMG/M metagenome (GOLD analysis project Ga0307986, IMG submission 203170) | Marine microbial communities from Ellis Fjord, Antarctic Ocean - #82 | ecosystem: Environmental > Aquatic > Marine > Unclassified | place: Southern Ocean | collected 2014-10-09
GCAGGTGGTCAGTCGCCTGCTCGGCCCGGTTCGTCGCGTCTGGCCCACTCATGGGCCGGTTCGTGTCCTTTAGCGCACTCAGCGGCCCAACGGAACGGTGTCGATCAGGTAGACCACCGCAACGGTCTTGCGTCGATTGACAATGGCGTGCGGTACGTCGGCGGGATACTCAGCAGAATCACCGCGGCCCAGGTCTACCGTGCGGCCATCTACCTCGACCCGGATGCTGCCGGTGCGTACCGTAATGTGCTCGACTGTGCCTTCAAAGTGAGGAGCGCTCCGGAGTTCAGCGTTTCCTTGAATCGTGATCTCATAGAATTCGAGATCTCGTTCCGACTTCAGCGATGACAGTGTCCTCACCCGACAGTCGTCATCGGATCGGTAGACGAAATGGGCGTCGTTGCCTCTGATTACGTCGATGGCTGGTTGCGCAGGTCCGGTCTGGAGCAGCTCATCTAGTGTTACTTCGAGTGCCGTTGCTATTCCCAGCGCTACGCCAATGGTCGGATTGGCCGCGCCGCGCTCGACCTGGCTGAGCATTGATTGACTTACACCAGAGTGTTCGGCCAGTCGCTTTAGCGACCATTTGCGCTGCAACCGAAGATAACGAACCCGCGCCGCCAAGTTCGAGGTCGACGAGGCACTCGAGCCATTCTCGCTGTCGACGTCTTTGCTCTCGGTAGCCACAGAATACGAGGATAGCCAGGCCGAGCAATAGCCGTAGTGCTGTTGTTACAGAACCAAACAATTTCTCCGATCACGGACAATTCATCCACTATCATGGATATCAAATAACCTATGGAGCGCATATGAAGGCCCTCGTCAAACGCCACACTGAACCCGGACTCTCCCTCGAAGACGTACCAATGCCCGAGGCCGGCATCAACGATGTGTTGATCAAGGTCCATACCGCTGGCATCTGCGGAACCGACCTTCACATCTACAACTGGGACACCTGGGCACAAGAGACCATCAAGCCAGGGCTCATTATCGGACACGAGTTCGTCGGCGAGATCGTCGAAATCGGATCAAATGTCAATGACTTCACCGTCGGCGAAATTGTAAGTGGCGAAGGCCACGTCGTTTGCGGTCGGTGCCGAAACTGTATGGCTGGTCGACGCCACCTATGCGCGGATACATCCGGTATTGGCGTCAACAGATCGGGCGCATTCGCCGAATACATCAGCATGCCGATGACCAACGTCTGGGCCCATGATCCAGGTGTCGACACCGACATTGCGGCAATATTTGATCCGCTCGGCAATGCCGTGCACACGGCACTGTCCTTCCCAATATTGGGCGAAGACGTTCTGATCACCGGCGCAGGTCCCATCGGACTCATGGCTGCTGCGGTAGCCAAACACGCGGGCGCCCGATTCGTCGTAGTCACCGACATTAACGAACACCGGCTGAAACTTGCCCAGAAGATGGGCGCCACTGTCGCCGTCGACACCCGCACGACCTCACTGGAACAGGTACAACAGGAACTCGGAATGCACGAAGGATTCGACGTCGGCCTAGAAATGTCCGGAAATCCCTCCGCCCTGCACGAAATGATCCAGAACATGGCCCACGGAGCCAAAATCGCCATACTCGGAATCCCGACCGATGACGTCGAAGTTGATCTCACCACGGTGATATTCAACATGTTGACGATCAAGGGAATCTATGGTCGGGAGATGTACGAAACGTGGTATGCCATGACCATCATGTTGCAAACCGGCCTGGACATTTCGCCCGTCATTACTGACCGATTCGCGGCAAACGACTTCGAAGCAGCGTTCGCCTCCGCCATGGATCGCCGGTCCGGGAAAGTGCTTCTCGATTGGACCGCTGTCACATGAACATCCTTCAGAGTCTCCAAGACGAACTCAACACCATCGAAGCTGATGGGCTCACCAAACATGAACGGGTGCTCAATTCGCCCCAATCGGCCATCGTCGCGCTAAATGATGGCCGCGAAGTGACCAACTTTTGCGCCAACAACTACCTGGGTCTCGCATCTCATCCCGACATCATTGCCGCGGCCCACGACGGACTTGACCAGTGGGGCTACGGACTCTCGTCGGTCCGGTTCATCTGCGGAACACAATCGATCCATAAGAAACTCGAACAACGGATCAGTGGCTTCCTCAGTACCGACGACACCATCTTGTACGGCTCGTGTTTCGACGCCAACACCGGATTATTCGAGACCATTCTGGGTAAAGACGATGCAATAATCAGCGACGAGTTGAACCACGCGTCGATCATTGACGGCGTCCGACTCTGCAAGGCCCAAAGGTTTCGGTACGCAAACGGGGATATGGCGCAACTCCGCGCCGCCCTGATTGAAGCCACTGGCGCACGGCGAACGGTGATCGCAACCGACGGAGTGTTCTCGATGGACGGGCACTTTGCCAAGCTCGACGAAATCTGTGAACTGGCCGACGAATTTGGCGCCATGGTGATGGTGGATGACTCCCACGCGGTCGGGTTTGTTGGCCCTACGGGGCGCGGCACACCTGAACTATGCGGCGTGCAGGACCGGGTCGACATCTTTACCGGCACCCTCGGCAAGGCGCTGGGTGGCGCCAGCGGCGGCTACACCAGTGGACGCAGGGAAGTCATCGACCTCCTCCGGCAGCGCTCGCGCCCCTACCTGTTCTCCAACACGCTTGCCCCCACCATTGCCGCGGCTTCAATTCGGGCTCTCGAACTGATCGACGAAAACCCCGACCTCCGGGAACGGTTGCGTTCCAACACGCAACAATTTAGAACCTTGATGACAGCCCAGGGCTTCCCTATTCTCGACGGTGACCATCCCATCGTCCCGGTGATGTACGGCGACGCGCGAGTTGCATCCGCCACCGCAGATCTGCTCCTCGCCGATGGTGTGTATGCAATCGCCTTCTCGTTCCCGGTTGTTCCGCGGGAACAGGCCCGAATCCGAGTTCAGCTCTCCGCGGCGCACACATCAGCACAAATTGACCATGCCGTGTCCGCATTTTGTGCCGCCCGCGAGCAACTTAGGTAGTCCGACTTTCATGGCCGAGATCGGGAACGATCACCGGTCAGCACTGGTCCCATAAAACAACAAAAGGGCCGGACCACCCGTAGGTGGTCCGGCCCTTTTGATTTGGTCTTTAGCGGTTGGCTAGTGCTTCCAACAGTTGTGGGAGGACCTTGTGGACGTCGCCCACAATGCCCAAGTCGGCGATGCCGAAGATGGGGGCTTCGCTGTCTTTGTTGATGGCAATGATGGTCTTGGAACCCTTCATGCCAACCATGTGCTGGGTAGCACCAGAAATACCAGCGGCAATATAGAGATCAGGCTTTACTACCTTGCCGGTCTGGCCGACCTGATAGCTGAAAGGAACCCAACCGGCGTCGACAACAGCACGAGATGCGCCGGCCGCTCCGCCCAAGGCCTTAGCCAGATCTTCGATAATGCTGAACTTCTCGGCATCGCCAAGACCACGGCCACCAGAAACAACAATCGCTGCTTCGTCGAGCTTCGGGCCATCGGATTCTTCGACGTGACGGTTCACAACCCTGGCGCCACCCGTGGCACCCAGATCGGGCACAGCAAGTGGAGCAACCTTTGCGGCACCACCGTCAACCGAAACAGCTTCGAATGACTTCGGACGAACCAAGAAAATGCCCGGCTTATCGGAGGTGAAAACCGTCTTGACGTTGGTTGCTCCACCAAAGATTGGCTCGGTAGCAATAAGGCTGCCTTCGCCTGCTTCGAGATCGACCACATTGGTAATGACCGGAGCGTCGAGCTTCACCGAGAGACGGCCCGCAATATCGCGGCCATCTTGGGTGGTACCAAACAAGATCGCATCCGGAATCGCACCGGCACCAATAGCCGCGGCAAGACCAGCAGCAAGCGCCGGCCCGGCCAAAGCACCGTCGAGGTCACCGGTGGAGAACACAATGCTCGCACCGTGAGCGCCAAGTTCGGCAGCAACAGCATCGGCGTCGCCCACCATGACACAGCCAACATGTTCGGCCAGCTCGCGGGCCTTAGCCAACATTTCGAGCGTAATTGTGGCGACCTTGCCGTCGGTCGCTTCTGCGTGAACCCACAACATCGTCATCAGATGACCTTCAATTCTTCCAGGAACGAAACAATATTTACGTACGCTTCGCCTTCATCGACGATTACTTCGCCCGAGCCACGCTCCGCAGCGGCCTCAACAGCAGTGATCTTTTGGCCACCACCGGCCCAGCCAACCTGCTCGGCGGTGAAACCAAGATCGGCGACCGTGAGGTTCTCTACCGGCTTGGATTTGGCGCCCATGATGCCTTTAAACGATGGGTACCGAGGCTCGACAACACCAGCCGTTACCGACACCAGGGCAGGTAATGGACACGTGACGTCGTCATAGCCAGCTTCGGTTTGCCGTTTCACAGCAACGGCGCCATCGGCAACCGTGATCTCCTTAGCGAAGGTCACCGAAGGAATACCTAACAGTTCAGCGATCTGCGCAGGAACCGTTCCGGTGTATCCATCGGAGGACTCGGTAGCGGTAAGGACCAAATCAGCTTCCACCCGCTCGATGGCCTTAGCCAGCATCTTGGCGGTTCCGAGGGCATCGGTTCCGGCCAAAGCGTCATCAGAAATCAAAATGGCATCATCAGCGCCCATGGCAAGCGCTGTGCGCAAACCATTTACCTCGGCATTGGGAGCCATAGAAATCAAGGTCACCGTGCCGCCACCGGCGGACTCAGCAAGCTGGAGGGCCATCTCAACACCGTACGAGTCGGACTCGTCGAGGATGAGCTTTACATCGCGCTTCAAGGTGTTGGTCTCAAGATCGAGCGCACCAGGATCCGCGGGGTCGGGGATCTGCTTCACACAGACAGCAATCTTCATAGGTGCAGTTTGCGTCGCGGGGCGCCCGTTATGCAACCCACGGGTAACTTAGCGAAAAAAACTGCCGAAAAATCAATCCTTCGTCGGCGATCCATTTGCAATTTCGGGGCCACCGGGTCACGTTGAACGCCATCACCAGGCAGGTTCGGTACCCTCACACCAGTGAGAATTCAGCTCATAGTCAACCCCTTCGCCTCCTCGGTCACCCCGCGCGCTCGCGTCGTTCTCGAGCAGGCTTTGAGTGCCGACCACGATGTATCCATTGTTGAAACCAAACGACGGGGCCACGCCACAAGGTTGGCGCAGTTCGCGGCATCCGATGGCTTCGATATTGTCGCAGTCCTCGGTGGTGATGGTACGCAGAACGAGGTTGCCAACGGTTTAGTTCATACCGATACCGCTCTGGCCACGCTGCCGGGCGGATCAACCAACGTCTTCGCTCGCACGCTGGGACTGGCCGATGATCCGGTTGAGGCAACCCAACAAATTCTCCAAGCCATCGAGGCAAACAGCATCGCTTCGGTAGGACTAGGTTCGGTTAACCGCCGGTACTTTCTTTTCCATGCGGGCATCGGGTTCGATGCGGCACTGATCGAACAAGTCGAACGACGCGGCAACCTCAAGCGATACCTCAACCATGCGCTTTTCGCCTACGCGGGCCTCACTACCTGGTTGTGGCACTATGACCGAAAGCAGCCGAGGTTTACCATCCGTTTCCCCGATGGAACCGAAGTAACCGACGGGTACTTCACTATCTGCATGAACACCAACCCCTACACCTATCTGGGTTCTAAACCCTTTGACATTGCCACCGAGGCCACGCTCGATCGTGGCCTGGTTGCCATAACGATGCGCTCGTTGAGCGCTTCGAAGTTAGTACCAGCGCTCATAGGGGCGTTGCGCTCACCGGACTCACTCCAATCAAAGAGCCACATTGACTACCAGCACGACCTTTCTTCGTTCGAGGTCATTGGCCATGCGCCATTCCCCTACCAGGTCGACGGCGACTTTCTTGGAACCGTAAGCGCCCTGCGCATCAGTCATGAACCCGACGTACTCCGCCTAGTTCAGCCACTGACGTAACCCCCGGGCTAATGCCCGCGATACTTGGTCTCGATGCACGCTCGCCTTGCCTTTGTTCTCATCACCGGAGTCTTAATCGCGGCCGCATGCTCGGTCAGTTTTGACATCGTGTCCGACGAATCCCAGGCCATCGAAACCACACCTACGGATGAACCAGCGGCCGCTACAGAGAACACCCCCGAACTTGAGGAGTCTTTCGCCGACCCGATGCCGGAGTTACCCGGGTCACCCGGCTTAGGCGACTCACTGTTCCCCGAACTCGGAAACGGTGGGTTTGACGTTTCAAACTATGACATTGCCCTGGAGTGGTCGGCGATTACCCGCGAGATTGACGCCACCGTCACCATGTCTGCTTCGGCCCAAGAAGATCTGACCACGTTTAATCTTGATTTCGACGGACTGACGGTAGATCAACTACAAGTCAACGACGACGCAGCAACTTTTGTTCGCAGCAACGGCGAACTCACCATAAGGCCGCCAGAACCCATCTCGGCCGGCGAAGAATTTGTGGTCACGACTACCTACCACGGACTCCCGGGGGAATCTCGTGGACCAACAACCTCGCCGGTCAACGGATGGATAGACACGGGATCTGCGATCTACGTCGCGGGCGAACCTACGGGGGCCGCTGGCTGGTTCCCGGTCAACGATCACCCCCTCGACAAAGCGCTCTATAGCTTCACAATCACCGCCGAATCATCGTTCCAGGTCATCACCAATGGCCTACTCCAATCCCAAATCGACAACGCCGATGGCACGACAACCTGGTTCTACGTATCTGGGTTCCCCATGGCTAGTTATCTGACCACGTTGGCGATCGACAATCTCGTTTTTGTTGATGCGCCATCGGTAAATGGGGTCATTATCCGTCATGCCTTTAACGAGGTTGTGGCCGCTGATGCAACGGTCGACGTAGAACCGCTCGGCGACATGCTGGCTTACTTCTCGACGATATTTGGCCCCTACCCATTTGAGGCCTACGGGGTTCTTGCCGTTGACGACGCCATCGGCGGAGCCCTCGAGACCCAAACGCTTTCGGTTTTCTCGAGCGACATGTTGTCGGGGTCCGGAGGGTTTTTTGCCGAAGCAACGCAAGCTCACGAGCTTGCCCATCAATGGTTCGGCGATTCCGTATCGCTCGCCGACTGGACCGACATTTGGCTGAACGAAGGCTTCGCTACCTATGCCGAATATCTGTGGTTTGAGCACCTCGGTTACCCGATCGACGCCAACATCGAATCACTGTCCACCTTCGATGACCCACCCGGTTCGCCCTCAGCAGACAACATCTTTGCGGGCACGGTATACCTCCGTGGTGGAGCCACTCTCCATGCCCTCCGACGCACTATTGGCGATGAGGCCTTCTTCGAACTTCTCCCGGCGTGGACAACAAAGTTCGCCTATAGCAATGCGCGCACCGCTGACTTTGTTGCTTTGGCCGAAGAAATCAGTGGCGTAGATCTACAGAGTTTCTTTGACCAATGGCTGTACAAGCAAGGCCAGCCTGAGTTACCTAACTAATTTCTGAGGGCTCGCAACGCCAAAGCGGGATCGTCGGTGATGATCCCGTCTACCCCATACCCCGCCATGCGAATAATCGTCTCCACATCGTTGACCGTCCACACATTCACCGCTAAGCCAGCATCGTGGGCTCGTTCCACAAATCGCCGGTCGGCGATCGTCAGGTAAGGGTTGACCGCAGCGTGACCTTCGACCACCGCTCGTTCGATTAATTGTTGTGGGTCGAGGACGTCGAACGCGATCGTAGCCACAGGAATGGTGGGGTCGATGGCCTGAAGTCGGCGAAGTGAACCGGTGTTGAACGACGACACAAGGACGTCGTCTGGTGTGCGGAATGCCGAAACCAGCCCAGCGACGGCCACCGCAACAGTGTTGTCCTCGTCGTAATCGGGGTCGCCAGGGAAGTTCTTGATCTCGACATTGAGCCAGGTGCCGGTGCAGGTTTCCAGCGCCTCGACGAACAGCGGAACGCTTTTCGGTAAGTCACCGGACAATGTCTCAACAATCACGCTCCCATCGGGCAAGTGCGCATCGTGATGTACCACCAGCACATCATCGCTGGTGCGACGCACATCGAGTTCGATGCCGTAGGCACCTTGATCGATGGCTAACTGGAAGGCTTCGATGGTGTTCTCCGGGGCTGAGGCCCGGGCACCGCGGTGCGCAATGATGACGGTCACGTCTCTGACTTTACGCCGTGATCAATGCCGACAAGAAAAAACTCAAAAGATTTGCCCACTATGCGCAATTGCCCTTGCGGTAGCCGCTTATCAAATGTAAGTTCCGAAGGGTCCGGTTTTGCTTGGGGGGAACCAGCAGAGACGGGCACGCAGACATCCCCGTCTGTACTGACAGGAGAATTCGTGGCTTTAACATTTCCTACGTCTTTGGACACCCTCACATGGCACAACCAATCAGCGTGCCGAAACACCGATCCTGGGCTGTTTTTCCCCATTGGCGCAACGGGAGATGCAATCGAACAGATAGCCCATGCCAAGGCGGTCTGCGACATGTGCCCCACCAAGCAGCCATGTCTCGACTTTGCCCTAGCCACCAATCAGGATTCTGGGGTCTGGGGTGGCGCTTCGGAAGAGGAACGGCGAACAATTCGACGTCGGCTCGCTCGCGACCGTCGGGCGGCAAAGCTCGCCTCAGCTGTACTGAGCAACTAGTCCTGGTTCACACCATTTCTGGTTAATTTACGTCGGCAACGGGAAGCTAATAGCAACCGTTGTTCCGGGGTGGGGCTCTCCAGGCTTAGTCGGCCGGTAATTTAGCGTCCCACGCAGTTCGGCTGTGACCAACGTGTGAACAATGGTGAGCCCCAGATCGGGGTCGGGTTCTGTATTGTCGTCACCCAATCCAATTCCGTTGTCACACACCGAAACCTGAACCTGTTCACCATCGTTGGCCATACGGACCGTGACAACCTGAGTCTGGACCTCGGTGGCGTCGGTGAAAGCATGTTCAACCGCGTTTTGCAGCAACTCCGTGAGCACCACCGCCAAATGGGTGGATTGGTCGCTAGACAACGCTCCTGCGTTGCCTTCGACATCGAAGCGAATTGGGTGGTCGGGATCAACCAACCCCTCTTCGACGAGACGCACCAGCGGTCGCACTATGTCGTCAAAGGGGGCCTCGTCGCCTGATTCCTGCGACAAGATCTCGTGCACCACAGCAATGGACTGAATTCGACGAACAGACTCGTCAATTGCCATCTTGGCATCGGTCCCGACGAGCCGCCGACCCTGAAGCCGCAACAACGAAGAAATAGTCTGCAAATTGTTCTTCACCCGATGATGGATCTCGGCAATCGTGGCGTCCTTCGATTGGAGCAGTCGGCCTTGACTGCGAAGTTCGGAGATATCACGAACAAGGACCAGCGCTCCGGTGAGTTCACCGGAGTCGACCAACGGCAGACATGCTGCCACCACCGTAGTTCCACCGCCAGATTCGAACTCATCTAAGCCCATGACTACGTTGTCTAATGCCCGTGTCATACGCGGTGCCCGCAAGCCGAGTTCTCCGAATGTTTTGCCCTCGATTGCGGCGTTCACGCCTAGCCGAAGAAGGACCGATCGGGCATTTGGCGACAAGAAAATAATGCACTGTTGGGCATCAACCAGCACCACGCCGTCGCCGATACGCGGCCGATGGTCGGTGGTGTCGGACTTGCCAACATAGGGAAACTTTCCGTCGGCGACCATCCGATCAAGCCGACGACATACCGTAAAATATGCGACTTCGAGTTCGCCCGGATCACGTTGCGAATCAGGCGTGAACTGGCGTGAAACGACGCCTAGAACACGGCCTTCACGAGTAATTGGAATATCCAGCACGCGAATCCGCGGCGGATCACGGAACAGCAATCCGCCGTCCATGAGGTCTTGCCGTTCGAAGGCCGCCGTAAGCATGGGTCGGCCATGGGCCGGCACGATCTGCCCCACACGATCGTAGCGATACATAGTGGGGCCAGTCGTGGGACGTATCTGAGCCAAGATAATAAATTGGTCGTCCTCGTCACGCACCCGACCAAAGAGCAACATGTCGGCGAACGAGATATCGCTGAGCAGGTCCCAGCTGGCGACGAGACGCCGCAAGTGCGCTATCTCCTCGGTGGTGAGGTCGGTGTAGGTGCGGGCGAGTTCGCCTAAGGAAGCCACAGCGGCAGATTAGCTGGGTTGTGGCCCCGCCGGTTGAAGATCTACGCCCCGAAACCGATCTTGGCGCCCGAAGCGTCTCCCTCGATATCTACGTAGGCCACTTTGGCTACCGAAACGCCAACTTGTCGACCGCGCATGTCGGTCAACCAAAGGACTCCTTCGCCAGAGGCAAGTACCGCGTCGAGGTCATCGCGTAGCGCGGCGGCCTTAGTGTCGGAAGCCATTTCGATATCGAGTTCTTTGACGGTGTGCAGTACACCAATACGAACGTGCATAAATACTCCTAAGTCCTAATTGATCTTGAGTTCAGGGTGATGTCGCCGAGTTGGCGCCAACTCGACATCGATGGTTTTGGCAATCTGATTGAAGACCAAACTAGCTTCGCCTTCGGGGTCAGTGACCACAATTGGCTGTCCGGTATCGGCGCCAATGCGCAACTCGGGGATCAGCGGTATTTGACCCAGAAGAGGAACATCGATGCGCTGGGCAAGTTCGTCGCCCCCGCCGCTGCCAAATATTTCGTACTTCTTGCCGTCGTCGCCGGTGAACCAGGACATATTTTCGATGACACCGTTAACTTTTAGGTCCACCTTGGCAGCCATGAATGCCGCTCGTTGCGCAACGCGCTGCGCGGCCGGTTGAGGTGTAGTGACGACATACACCTCGCTATTGGGTAAGAACTGCGCCAACGAAAGCGAGATATCACCGGTACCTGGGGGAAGGTCGATGAGGAGGTAGTCGGGATCGTCCCAGAACACGTCAGTGAGAAACTGTTCGAGGGCTTTGTGCAACATTGGACCGCGCCAGATCACTGGCTGGTCTTCTTCCGCGAAAAAGCCCATAGAGATCATCTTTACGCCATGGGCTTCGGGCGGGATGAGCATTTCGTCGATAATGGTCGGAGGCCGTTGCACGCCGAGCATTCGTGGGATTGAGAATCCCCATACGTCGGCGTCGACGACAGCCACGGACTTGCCTCGGTTGGACAAGGCAATAGACAAGTTCGTGGTGACTGATGATTTGCCAACCCCTCCCTTACCGGATGAGATCAGTAAAACTCGCGTGCGACTCGCGGCGTCGGCAAACGGGATACTGCGACCTTCCGCGTGACCATGCGCTTGCTGTGATCCGGCTGTAGCACTGGGGTCGCCCACGAGCATTTCGCGCACTGCGGCGCGCTGCTCGTCGGTCATGACTCCGAATCGCAGGTCGACATTGTCTACCTCAGGCAAAGCCACCAAGGCCTCGGTGACAAGGTTGGTAATTTCGTTACGTAGTGGACAGCCAGCGATAGTGAGGGTGATTTCTAGCGCCACCTGCCCGCCGCTGATAACGACATCGCGCACCATGTCGAGATCGACAATTGACCGATTGAGTTCAGGATCTTGCACGGGTCGCAGGGCTTCGATGACCTGCTCATTTGAAACTGGCATGTGGGGGGCCTTGAGGTGGGCACTGTCGGAGGAGATTTCCGATCTGGGTGTCGTTTACACTACCGATATGGGGATCAACTTTCTCACCTGGGACAAAGTCCCTTACGGCGAAGTCCAAGTGGTTTCACCGCTCATACGGCGGGTAACCGCCAACAACCCTGGGCCGTATACCTACACGGGTACCGGCACCTACATCGTCGGGCACGGCGAAGTAGCAATAATTGACCCAGGACCCGATGACAAAGATCACGTTGCCGCGCTCCTGCGGGCCGTGGCTGGTGAGCGTGTCACCCACATTCTGGTCACCCACACCCACACCGACCATTCGCCCGCAACTGCCGCTCTTGCTACGGCTACAGGGGCCACGGTTTATGCCTATGGCCCTCACCCCGACGAGCCAGACGACGCGGTTTCGTTCGAGGACGAGACCGATTCCGACGGAACCGAACCAAAGGAATCCGGCGATCTCACCTTCGTACCCGACATCGAACTACGTGACGGCGACGT
>Ga0307986_10002916_pt1 | contig 12069 bp, 10 predicted proteins | sample EllFjometageno82_FD_203170 | JGI IMG/M metagenome (GOLD analysis project Ga0307986, IMG submission 203170) | Marine microbial communities from Ellis Fjord, Antarctic Ocean - #82 | ecosystem: Environmental > Aquatic > Marine > Unclassified | place: Southern Ocean | collected 2014-10-09
GATTTCCAGAAGTCACTTTCGACTATTTTCAATCTAATGTTGAAGGTGAAATAATCAATCGATTGCATGAAGTTGGTTTTTTAGCAAATACAATTTTATTAAATGCTGGTGCTTATACTCATACTTCTATTGCAATTGGTGATGCAATTAAGGGAATTGATAGTGATGTTATTGAAATTCATATTTCAAATACTTTTGCGCGAGAAGATTTTAGACATACTTCATATATAACTTCTGTTGCAAAAGGATTAATTGTTGGTTTTGGTCTAGATTCTTACCGTTTAGCAATAGAGAGTGTAATTGGTTGAAACTATGAAATAGATAATTAGGTAGGTCCGGAAGTGTTCAATCTCATTTTTAATAAATCAGACTTAAAGTCAAGTTCTTGATAAGCCTTTATTGCATTTTTATTTTCAGCATAAACATCTAACTGAAACTCTACAATACCTCTTTCCTTAGACCATTTCATAAGGTTTTTGATAATACTTACATTAATTTTTTTACCTCGATATTTGGGTAAAACAAACATGAAACCCAAATAAGCGAAAAACTCAGGCTTTTTGTAGTCAATAGATCTTTCAATAATTACCGAACCAGAACCAATAATTTCGTTATCATAAATAGCAACGACTATTTCAGCATCTTTTTGTCCAATTAAATCTTTTAGGTTGTAATATTCGATTGGATCTTTTTTGAGATTAGAAGCGAATGGACGCTCGTGTGATATCAGTTTTTGTTCAAAATGCTTTAAAGTAATTAAATCTTCAATTTTTGCTGTTCTTATTGAAATTATATTCATTAGTCTTTGATTTTTAATATTTTTCATTTTAGAATAAAAAAAGCAGCTCGAAGGCTGCTTTATATTATTGGACTTATGGCTTTATAAATGGATTACTTCGTCATAAGCATCTGCTACCGCTTCCATTACCGCCTCACTCATTGTAGGATGAGGATGAATGGTTTTTAATACCTCATGTCCAGTGGTTTCCAATTTACGCCCTAAGACAGCTTCAGCAATCATATCAGTAACTCCAGCACCAATCATATGGCAACCAAGCCATTCTCCATATTTGGCATCAAAAATCACTTTCACAAAGCCTTCTGAGCTTCCGCTAGCTTGTGCTTTTCCGGAAGCTGAAAACGGAAATTTACCTACCTTAATATCGTATCCTTTTTCTTTAGCCTGGGTTTCTGTTAATCCAACCGAAGCAATTTCTGGGTTACAATAAGTGCATCCAGGAACATTGTCATAATCCAATGGTTCGACATTTTGTCCCGCAATTTTTTCAACACATAAAATACCCTCCGCAGATGCAACGTGAGCTAAAGCTTGTCCAGAAGTAACATCTCCAATAGCATAATATCCTGGAAGATTAGTTTGGTAAAAATCATTAACCATAATTTTATCATGATCAACTGCAATACCTACATCTTCTAGTCCAATATTTTCAATATTAGTTTTGATTCCAACAGCAGACAAAATTATATCTGCACTTATTATTTCTTCTTTTCCATCTTTTCTCAAAGTGGCTTTTACTTCTTTCCCCTTTGTATTAACAGAAAGAACTTCAGCATTAGTTAAAATTTTTATCCCACTATTCTTAAAAGATCGTTCCAATTGTTTCGAGATTTCCTCATCTTCTATAGGGACAATACGATCTTGGTATTCTATCAAAGTTACTTCTGTACCCATTGCATTGTAGAAATAAGCAAATTCAATTCCAATAGCTCCAGAACCCACTACAATCAGCTTTTTAGGTTGCTTTGATAGCGTCATAGCTTCTCGATAACCAATAACTTTTTTGCCGTCTTGAGGAAGATCAGGTAGTTCTCTAGACCTAGCTCCAGTAGCAATAATTATGTTTTTAGCTTCATATTCTGATGTTTTACCCTTAAGTATAACGCTTACTTTTTTATTAGCAAGGATCTTTCCATGTCCTTTGATTACATCAATTTTATTTTTTTTCATCAAAAATTGAACACCTTTACTCATTCCACTTGCCACAGAACGACTTCTGTTAACTACTGCATTAAAATTTTTATCATATTCTCTAACTGACAGGCCATAATCTTCGACATGTTTTAAATACTCAAAAACTTGAGCGGATTTAAGTAGTGCTTTGGTTGGGATACATCCCCAATTCAAACAAACCCCACCAAGACTTTCTTTTTCAATAATAGCGGTTTTAAAACCCAATTGAGAGGCGCGAATTGCTGTGACATAACCTCCAGGTCCGCTTCCTAAAATAATGATATCGTATGTGGTCATTTAATGATATTTAGTTTGATTGTAAATTTACATAAAACAGAGTAATTTTTTCTCTATTTTTCATCAGGATTGAATTGAATGCTTGCAGTATTTACACAATAACGTTCACCTGTATGGGTTGGGCCATCATTAAAAACATGACCTTGATGTCCTCCGCACGAAGCACATAAAATTTCAGTTCGAGTCATTCCATGTGAATGATCTTGTAAATATTCTAAGGCACCTGGCAATGCTTCATCATAACTGGGCCATCCGCAATTACTATCAAACTTATTTTTAGAGCTGTACAATGGAGTATAGCAGCCTTTGCAATTATAAGTACCCGTTTCAGAATGTTCATTATATTTTCCTGAAAATGGGTTTTCTGTTCCTCTTTCTCTTAAAACTCGATAGGATTCTTTATTTAAAATCTTTTGCCATTCAGCATTTGATTTTTGGACTGGATAAATTTTGTTATTTTTCATCGTTCTGTATGAAGTTTAATGCTGCAGAATTGATACAATGTCTATTTCCTGTAGTGTTTTTAGGACCGTCACTAAACATATGCCCCAAATGCCCTCCGCAGTTATTGCATCTTAATTCAGAACGAGGATATCCAATTTTATAATCTACATCATATTTTAAATTTTTTTCAATTCCTCTATCAAAGGCTGGCCATCCTGATCCTGAATCGTATTTAAATTCCGACATGTACAAAGGAGATTGACATCCTGCACAAACATAGACTCCTTCTTTTTTATTGTTGTTTAATGGTCCAGAAAAAGCGCTCTCTGTACCTGACTTGCGCAAAACGTAATATGCCATTTGAGGTAAGGATTCTTTCCATTCATTCTCAGTCTTGACTACTTTATATTCTTTTCTTGCTTTTTTATTTAATTCTTGTAAATTTCCTTTGCAACCTATTAATATGAAAATAAGTAATATTGAGTAAATTGATTTCATTTCCTTTTTTTTAAATTTAATGAATCTTTTGAATTTTAAGAAATTTCACTAAGTCTCATTCTAATCTTTGATTTATATCTAAAATCTAGTGTCAATTTTTAAGTCACCATATATTATAATCTTCCTAAAAAAAAATCAACTTCTTAAATAAAAAACTATAAAACCTTATAATTGAGTTTTAATCTTCATTATTAAAAATGAGTGTAATCATACTATATAAAAATAAAATCATTAAAACCTTTCATTTAATATGATTTTGTAAATTGAAACTTCTTAATTAAAAATATGTTTAAACTTAAAACTCCTTTAGAAAAAGGGAGTAAAAAACTGATTAATGCATGGACTTTCTACGATTGGGCAAACTCAGCTTATTCTTTGGTTATATCTTCAGCCATTTTTCCTATTTATTTTGGGATACTTTTCTCAGAAACTAATACTATAACTTTTTTTGGTTCAGAAATTAAAAATACAGCAGCCATAAGTTTTATTACTGCTTTCGCATTATTAATTGTTGCTTTCATATCACCTTTATTTTCGGGAATAGCAGATTATATCGGAAATAAAAAAATATTTATGAAATTTTTCGTTTACTTAGGATCTATTTCTTGTGTTGGACTTTTTTTTTTTGAATTAGACACTATTTATTTAGGCCTATTCTTTTACTTTTTATCCATGATAGGTATTTGGGCAAGTAACGTGTTTTATAATTCTTATCTACCTGATATTGCTTATCCTCATCAACAAGACAGAGTTAGCGCTAAAGGATATTCTCTGGGTTATATTGGAAGTGTAATATTATTGCTCTCTAATTTAGCGATGGTGATGAAACCTCAATGGTTTGGAATTACCGGAACTGAATTAGAAGCTTCTATGAAAGCAATGCGTTATTCATTCATTTCGGTTGGAATCTGGTGGTCTGTTTTTAGTCAATACTCTTTTTATTATTTACCAAAAGGTAATCATGATGTTAAGGTTACTAAAGATGTCTTTTGGAACGGTTTTAAAGAACTTAGAAAAGTTTGGCGTCAGTTGGACGATAATTTAGGTTTAATACGTTTTTTACCAGCATTCTTTCTTTATAGCGCAGCTTTGCAAACAGTTTTACTAGTAGCTGCTTATTTTGGGGAAGAAGAAATTTTATGGGCTAGTAATTCTGAAAAGACATTAGGATTAATAGTTAGTATTTTATTAATTCAAATTGTAGGTATTTTTGGTGCATACTTTACCTCTAGAGCCTCTGAGCTATATGGAAATATTCGAGTTTTGGTTATTATTAATGTTATTTGGGCGATACTCTGTGTTATTGCTTATTATGTTAGAACTCCCATTCAGTTTTACTTTTTAGCAGGTACTGTAGGTATGGTTATGGGTGGATTACAGTCTCTTTCTCGATCTACTTATTCAAAATTATTACCTGAAACTGATGACACAACTTCATTTTTTAGTTTCTATGATGTCACCCAAAAAATAGGTATTGTTATAGGGATGATCTGCTTTGGTTTGATTGATAACTTTACGGGGAGTATGCGCAATGGGATTTTATTTTTCATCATCTTTTTTATATGTGGAGCACTTATGCTACTTAGAATACCACTTAAAAAGTTGAGTTAAGATTTTTGTATAAAGATTTCCTTATTAATAAATCAAGTTGTTTTTTCTTTAATATCAAAAAAATATATTTTTCATCTACCCTAAACATATTAATGTTTCTAACTATAAAAAGCTTACTATACTTAAAATACACATCCTTGGCATAACTATTGTCCAATTATAAGTGTGCTAATTAAAATGATTCTTTTTTAAGAAAAAAGACTTGTCTTAATGACATAATGACCTAAAAATAAAAAATGGCTCGATCTCTTTTTAATACACTTGACAACTTGTCACTTCAGGACATAGGATCTGAAGCAGACTTAATACCATTAATGACTACCGAAGACGAAGAAGCATTGGAAAGTGAAGCACTTCCAAATGAGACGCCTATTTTGCCTTTGCGAAATACAGTTCTTTTTCCAGGGGTCGTTATTCCAATAACAGCAGGAAGAGATAAGTCTATTCAATTAATTAAAGACGCCAACAATTCAGATAAAATTATAGGTGTTGTTGCCCAGCGCAATGAAAAAATAGAAGATCCTGGAACTAAAGATATTTATGAGTTAGGAACAGTTGCACAAATCTTAAGGGTCTTAAAAATGCCAGATGGAAATACAACCATCATTATTCAAGGAAAAAAACGGTTTAAAATTAAAAAAATCCTTCAAGAACAGCCGTACCTAAAAGCTGAAATCGATGGAGTTGAGGATCAAATTCCTAGTTTGAAAGACAAAGAATTTAATGCAACTATTGATTCGATTAAAGATCTAGCATTGCAAATCATTAAAGAAAACCCAAATATACCTTCAGAGGCAGCTTTTGCAATAAAAAATATTCAAACCCCTTCTTTTTTAATCAATTTTGTTTCTTCTAATATGAATGTGCCTGTTTTGGAAAAACAAATTATTTTATCTGAAGTAAGTCTTCATAAAAGAGCTTTAATATGTTTAAAACATATGAATGAAGAATATCAAAAATTAGCTTTAAAAAATGATATTCAATCTCGAGTGCGAACTGAAATGGACTCTCAGCAGAGGGAATACTATTTGCATCAACAAATGAAAACCATTCAAGAAGAATTAGGAGGAGTTTCTTATGAAGAAGAAGTAGAAGAAATGCGATTGCGTTCTAAAGAAAAGAAATGGGATGAAGAAACAGCCAAATATTTTAATAAAGAGCTCCTAAAGATCCAGAGGATGAATCCGCAAGTCGCAGAATACTCTATTCAACGAAATTATTTGGATTTATTTTTGGATTTGCCTTGGAATGAATTTTCACAAGACAATTTTAACTTGAAGCGGGCTCAAAAAATTTTAGACAGAGATCACTTTGGTTTAGAAGAAGTTAAAAAACGTGTAATCGAATACTTAGCAGTTTTGAAGCTTCGTAATGACATGAAATCTCCTATCTTATGTTTATTTGGCCCACCAGGAGTAGGAAAAACTTCTTTAGGAAAATCTATAGCAGAAGCCCTAGGCAGAAAATATGTTCGTATATCATTAGGAGGAATGAGAGATGAAGCTGAAATTCGTGGTCACCGAAAAACATATATAGGTGCATTGCCTGGACGAATAATTCAAAGTTTAAAGAAAGCAGAAACTTCTAATCCAGTATTTGTTTTAGATGAAATCGATAAACTAGCCTCTGGAGCTCAGGGTGATCCAGCTTCAGCTTTATTAGAGGTTTTAGATCCAGAACAAAATCAATCATTTTATGATAATTTCTTAGAAATGGGTTATGATTTATCTAAAGTTATCTTTATTGCTACCGCCAATAGTTTGGCGTCTATTCATAGAGCATTAAGAGATAGAATGGAAATGATTAATGTAAGTGGTTATACTTTAGAAGAAAAAACAGCTATAGCACAAAAATTCTTGTTACCCAAACAATTAAAAGAACATGGGATGCAAAAAAAACATTTGACACTTAGAAAATCTGTTTTAGATAAAATCGTTGAACAGTATACGCGTGAATCGGGTGTGCGTGGATTAGAAAAACAAGTGGCTAAAGCTGTTCGTTTTGCGGCTAAATCTTTAGCTATGGAAGAAGATTATAATCATAATCCTGATATTTCTCATTTGACCACTATTTTAGGACCCGCCAAAGTACACCGTGATTTATATGAAAACAATCATATAGCAGGAGTTGTTACTGGTTTGGCATGGACGGCAGTAGGAGGAGATATTTTGTTTATCGAATCGGCTATTTCAAAAGGAAAAGGAAGTATGAGCATTACTGGGAATTTAGGGAAAGTGATGAAGGAGTCAGCTACAATAGCAATGGAGTATTTAAAGGCAAATTCTTCACAAATGGGTCTTTCAAATTTCAAATTTAGTAATTACAATACCCATATTCATGTTCCTGAAGGAGCTACTCCAAAAGATGGACCTAGCGCAGGAATAACTATGTTAACATCTTTAGTTTCATTATTCACTCAAAAGCGAGTAAAAAAGAATTTGGCAATGACAGGGGAAATAACTCTTCGAGGCAAAGTGCTTCCTGTAGGTGGAATTAAAGAAAAAATTCTTGCTGCAAAACGATCAAAAATCAAGGAAATTATTTTATGTGAAGACAACCGAAAGGACATTGAAGAAATTAATCCAACTTATTTAAAAGGATTAACTTTTCATTATGTTTGTGATATGAAACAAGTTATCGATTTTGCAGTAACCTCTCAAAAGGTAAAAAACGCAAAAAACTTGATGACTTCTCTTAAATAATGTTGAGATACTTGTGTTTTTAGAAAAGAAAAAAATTATTATTGCGATCGATGGCTATGCAGCAACTGGCAAAAGCTCACAAGCAAAGCTCTTGGCTAATTTCTTCAATTACACTTATATTGATTCTGGTGCAATGTATCGTGCAGTAACTTATTATGCTTTACATCAAAATCCAAAAGGTGAAATAAATTTTCATTTATTGTTAAGCTCTCTAGGTAATATTAAAATCCATTTTGAATATACTGACGAAGGTCAACAGACTTTTTTGAATGGAAAAAATATATCTAAAAACATACGCAGCGTAGGGGTGGATAATCAGGTGAGTAATGTAGCTTCTAATGCTGATATTCGATATTTTTTAGTCGCACAACAAAAAATAATGGGAATTAAAAAAGAAATTATAATGGATGGTAGAGACATTGGGACAGTAGTTTTTCCTAGTGCAGAATGTAAATTTTTTTTAACTGCTTCTCCAGAAATTCGAGCAAAACGTCGTTACGATGAACAATTAAAAACTGGAATTAAAAATTCATATAAAGAGGTACTTCAGAATGTGATTATTCGAGATTATCAAGACACTACTCGTGAGATAACACCCCTAAAAAAAGCTAAGGATGCAACAGCTATTGATGTAAGTGATTTATCTCTTGATGAGGTATTTCAAATACTTAAAACAAAAATAATTTCAAAACTAAAAAATTAAGTTTCATAAAAAAAGACTTCGCTAGTTTGTAAGTCAGTACATTAAGCTTATATTTGCACGCTTTTAATTGGAAGGAAAAACCAAAAGCAATTTTATTTTTTAAACATCTTCTGTCTTTGCAATTTAGGTTTTCCCAGTGACAGAATACAAATCTCCTCAACGGAAATGGCTACAAAACCAACCAAAAAAGCCCCAAAAGAAGAAGGTCAGCTTAAGAAAGTAGTAGTAAAAAAAACTGCTAAAAAAAAGACAACTAAAAAAACAATCACAAAGAAAGTGGCCCCTAAAAAAGAGGAAGTTCTATCTATTGAATCACCTTTAGTATTAAAAGCAACACCTGTTGCGGAAACTACTGAAGATGTAGCTGTTGTTGAAGATAAAATTGAAGAAAAAATAAATTCAGATTCAACTCAATCTGAATTTCTCGAAAGCTTTAACTGGCATAATTATCAAGAAGGAATTGATGTAATTGAAGACAAACAACTTGATGAGTTTGAAAAGCTAGTAAAAGAAAACTTTGTCGACACATCTGATGATGATGTTATCGAAGGAGAAGTTGTCTATATGACAGATCGTGAAGCAATTATAGATATAAATGCAAAATCAGAAGGTGTGATTTCATTAAATGAATTTCGCTATAATCCTGATTTGAAAGTTGGTGATAAGGTAGAGGTGATAGTTGATACCCGAGAAGACCGAACGGGACAGCTGATTTTATCTCACCGTAAAGCACGAGTAATTAAAGCATGGGAAAGAGTAAATAACGCCCATGATAATTCGGAAATAGTAAGTGGTTTTATTAAATGTAGAACCAAAGGAGGTATGATTGTCGATGTTTTTGGTATCGAAGCATTTTTACCTGGTTCTCAAATTGACGTAAAACCAATTAGGGATTATGATCAGTATGTTGATAAAACTATGGAATTTAAGGTAGTTAAAATCAACCATGAATTTAAAAATATTGTTGTTTCTCATAAAGCACTAATTGAAGCTGATATAGAGGAACAAAAGAAAGAAATTATTAGTCAATTAGAAAAAGGACAGGTACTAGAGGGAACTATTAAAAACATTACTTCTTATGGAGTCTTTATTGACTTAGGTGGTGTTGATGGTCTAGTTCATATTACAGATATTTCTTGGAGTCGCATTAATCATCCTAGTGAAATTTTAGAGTTAGATCAAAAATTAAATGTTGTAATTCTTGATTTTGATGATAACAAATCAAGAATTCAATTAGGTCTTAAGCAATTAAGTCCTCATCCATGGGAGCAACTTTCGGGAGAGCTTAAAGAAGGAGATAAAGTAAAAGGAAAAGTAGTTGTTATTGCTGATTACGGTGCTTTTGTAGAAATTGAGGAAGGTGTTGAAGGTTTAATTCATGTTTCCGAAATGTCATGGTCAACTCATTTACGTTCCGCCCAAGATTTTGTTAAGGTTGGTGATGAAGTAGATGCGGTTATTTTAACACTTGATCGTGAATCAAGAAAAATGTCTCTTGGAATAAAACAGATTACACCAGATCCATGGACAGATATTACGTCTAAATATCCTATTGGGTCTAAGCACAATGGTTTAGTAAGAAACTTCACTAATTTCGGAGTATTTATTGAATTAGAAGAAGGTATTGATGGATTAGTTTATATATCAGACCTTTCGTGGACCAAGAAAGTAAAACATCCTTCTGAAGTATTAGCTTTAGGAGATTCCATTGATGTGATCGTTCTTGAGTTGGACGTTAAAGGGCGTAAATTAAGTTTAGGTCACAAACAAACTAAGGATAATCCATGGGATAAATACGAGAAAGATTTTGGATTAGACACAGAGCATACTGCTGCTATAGCTGAAATCGTTGATAAAGGAGCAACCATTCATTTTAATGAAGATATTGTAGCATTCGTACCCTCTCGTCATTTAGAGAAAGAAGATGGTTCTAAACTAGTTAAAGGAGAAGAAGTTACCTTTAAAATCATTGAATTCAATAAAGAATTTAAAAGAGTAGTAGCTTCTCATGCTGCAATGTTTAAAGAGCAAGAGATTCAAAATGTTAAACGAGCAACTAAAAAAGTTGTAACATCTAATTCTGAGAAAACTACTCTTGGAGATCTTGATGCCCTTGCTGATTTAAAAGAGAAAATGAAAGGTAAAGAATAGTTTTTTTTCTATATATTTTTAAAAACCCTCCTTTAGAGGGTTTTTTTTATATTATATAAAACAATACTTTTGTGATATACTAACTCAATGGAACTAAAAGTACTACTTGATGAAAAAAAAATAAGTGTGATTCTTAATCGGTTATGTTGTCAGCTTCTAGAACGTCATGGAGATTTTTCAAATACAGTTCTAATTGGTTTACAGCCTAGAGGTATTTTCTTACTTGATCAATTGGTCAATTTATTAGTGAATTATGGAATTAAATCCTTAAAAACAGGAAAATTAGACACCACTTTTTTTAGAGATGATTTTAGGAGAAGTGAACTTCCTCTAAATGCAAATTCAACCGAAATGGATATCAGAATTGAAGACAAAGATATAGTATTTGTTGATGATGTTTTATTTACTGGAAGAAGTATTCGTTCAGCATTAACTGCTATTGATGCTTATGGACGGCCAAAATCCATTGAATTATTAGTTTTAATTGATCGCCGTTTTAGTAGACATTTACCAATTCAGCCAGACTATTTGGGAGCCCAAATTGATGCTCTACAAGGTGATAAAGTAAAAGTAGTTTGGTCTAAAGACATCTCAAAAAATATTGTATACTTAGAAAAAAAGAACGAATGAAATCATTGAGTGTATCCAATTTTTTAGGTATTAAATATCTTCAACCAGAAGATTTACATTTAATTTTTGAAACAGCCATTCATTTTAAAGAAGTTATTAATCGTCCAATAAAAAAAGTTCCAAGTTTAAGAGATGTTACTATTGCTAATTTATTTTTTGAAAGTAGTACGCGTACAAAACTTTCTTTTGAATTGGCTGAAAAACGTCTAAGTGCGGATGTTATAAGTCTTTCAACATCTCAGTCTTCCGTAAATAAAGGAGAAACCCTTGTAGACACTGTCAATAATATTTTGGCAATGAAGGTAGATATGATTATTATACGCCATCCAAATCCAGGATCAGCACATTTTCTTTCTAAACATGTTGATTCATGTATTATTAATGCTGGGGATGGAACACATGAGCATCCTTCCCAGGCATTGTTAGATGCTTTTTCACTTCAAGAAAAATTCGGAGATTTAAAAGGCAAGAGAATTGCTATAGTTGGAGATATTCTACATTCTCGTGTAGCACTTTCCAATATATACGCACTAAAAATGCTTGGTGCTGATGTTAAATTATGTGCTCCAAAATCTCTTCTTCCCAAACACATCGAATCTTTGGATGTATCTATTTCTTCAGATCTCGTGAAGACTTTAAATTGGTGTGATGCTGCCAACATGTTAAGAGTACAAAATGAAAGAATGGATTTAAACTATTTTCCATCTATTAGAGAATACACTCAAAAATTCGGTTTAACAGGAAAACTCCTTAAACAATTAAGAAAAAAAATAGTAGTACTTCATCCAGGTCCTATTAACAGAGGAGTTGAAATATCAAGTGAAGTAGCCGATTCAGATCAAGCTATTATATTAGATCAAGTTGAAAATGGAGTAGCTGTTCGGATGGCTATTATTTATCTTCTTGCCTCCAAAATAATCATACCAAAAACCTAATGAAGTGGATAGAAAAGGAAATAGTTCAGTTTGATGCTGATTCATTTGATTTACTTGAGAACGATTTATTAGAAAATTTAGAATCTAAAGCTTTTCCAGATTTAATTATTGATTGTTCAAAAACAA
>Ga0307986_10002917_pt1 | contig 12065 bp, 14 predicted proteins | sample EllFjometageno82_FD_203170 | JGI IMG/M metagenome (GOLD analysis project Ga0307986, IMG submission 203170) | Marine microbial communities from Ellis Fjord, Antarctic Ocean - #82 | ecosystem: Environmental > Aquatic > Marine > Unclassified | place: Southern Ocean | collected 2014-10-09
GCTTTTTCAATTATAGGAATAAGTGGAACTATATCAAAAGATTTAAGATTAGTCTCAATTACTGCTTCTATTTTACCTTCTGCAAGTAAACAAAAATTCAATGCATCAAATGTTGCTGCACCAAAATAAGAAACTGATGACATAATTTTTTTTATTTTTGTATTATATTTTTTTAAGAAAAGCCACTCATGCAAATGGCCCACAACTTTACATTTTCTTAAATTAGTTTCTTTAGAAGTTTTTAAGATAGTTTTTTTATTATTAATTAAATAAGATTTTTTTTGATCATTTAAATAAAATTTATTTAGAGCAGGAAAATTTGCCAAGCCTAAAATGGGCTGATCTTTATGGGTTAGTCCAATTAAATTTGACCAAGTTGGAGCCCCAACCATAAAAGCTCTTGTTCCATCAATAGGATCAATATACCATTTATAATCATTATCAGAATATTTTTCTACAAATTCTTCACCTAGAATAGCATCTTTAGAAAACTGTTTTATAATGGTATTTCTTATAAACTTTTCAAAAGCTCTGTCTAAATTTGTTACAGGATCATAAATTTCTTTATCTTTAGACTTATTTTTAACTCTAATATTATATTTTGAGTTTTTTGAGTAAAAATTATTAAGTTTTTTTGGTAAATTCTTTAAAAGGATAAAAGATTTATTGTAATTCATTTAATGTAACTAACTAATAAACTTATATGTGGCAAGTTTTTAAGGAAGTAAATTCCAGAATTTATTTAGTATTTTTTTTATTAATATAAGAAATAATATTTATACCTAAATTTAGAAAGTCAGCAACTAACTCTTCTGAAGGCCTAATATTTTTGATTTTCCCATCATTGCTCTCCATACCATCTGGAGATAAAAGCATAAAATAGCCTTTCCTAATTCCATCATCTACAATTTTAGCAATAGTTTTGTATGAGTATTCAGGAATATTTTTTGCTATTTGTTCTTTGTAAATTTCTGTTCCTGCTTCATTGGAGTGAAATATTTGAAAGAAAATTTTAACTCTTTTAACGTTCGCAAAGCACCAGTTTAGAGATTCTGTTTTTACACGTAGCGAAAAAACATAATGTATAAAATTTGATATTTCACTACCGAGAGCTCTAAAGTCATCATCTTTTAGGTTATAAGGTAGCTTATCTATATTTAGTTTATCAATTATTCTTTTATTTCTTAATTTTTGCTGTTCCATCACTAGTTTTTTCAAGTTTTCTGCTAAGATTTATGAGTGCATTTTTAACAATTTTTTTTGAGCTTTTAATGTCAAAGCTGCTAAACGCTAATTAAATTTAACAAAGTACATAAACTGAGTCCAGTAATAATATATCGTTTAATTTACTATATTTATTTGAGTTTTTTAGAAAAGAAATACAACCCTAAAGCGACGGCAGGTCCTATGCCTAAAGCATAAAGTAAAGTTCCAATGCCTGCTATTCCACCTAAAAGCCATCCAAGCAAAACTACAATTATTTCAATAGAGGTCCTTACGAGCGATATTGGCGCATTAGTTTTTTTTTGTAAACCAGTCATCAAACCATCTCTTGGCCCAGCTCCCAGATTTGCTATTAAATACATGGCCGAACCAAAACCAACCAATAATATGCCTACAAGGACCATAAAGAATTGGGTAGAGAATTCGTTAGGTTTGTCAAAATAAAAAATAGTTACATCAATCATAATGGCGATAATTATAAAATTAATGATTGTCCCCATTCCTAATTTTTGATCTAAAAAATACCAAAGTAACAAAACTAAAAAACTTACTAAAAAAGCAACAGTTCCAACGGATAAACCAAAACTTATAGCTACTCCCTGGTGAAGAACATTCCAGGGTGAAGCGCCGATACCTGAAACAATTAACAGTCCTTCACCAAAACCGAAGAAAATTAAGCCTGAGCAAAGATAAAACAAAGTTTTTAAAGAAGGCTTTAGGTTAGTTGGAAATTTAGAACTCCAAGATAGTTTGGGGATATTTTTAATTTTCAAGAACATTGGCTTATCTATCAAATGTCCAAAGTATACACAATCAACTAATTATCCTATATTCAGACATTATATGAGTGAAAAAAATTTTTTTGATTTTAACTTTGAAGGTTTAAAACTTTTTTTAAATAAAGATTTAGAAATTGAAGAAAAAAAAATATCCATGCGTAGTAAACAGATTTGGCAATCTGTTTATAAAAAAGGTTCTTTTAACATTAATAATCTGACCACATTTCCTTTAGAACTTAGGAGTAAGTTTAATGATCTAATTAGTTTACAAAGACCAAAAATTGAAAAAACTCAAACCTCAAGTGATGGTACAATAAAGTGGCTTATTAAACTTTTTGATGGAAACGAAGTAGAGTGTGTTTATATTCCAGAAAAAACCAGAGCAACCCTATGTATATCCTCACAAGTAGGCTGTACTCTAAATTGCAGATTTTGCCACACGGGCACTCAGCGTTTAGTTAAAAATTTAAGTTTTGCTGAAATTGTTAATCAAGTCATGATTGCGAAAGAACAAATTAATGATTGGGGTGAACAAAAAAAAATAACTAACATTGTTCTAATGGGCATGGGGGAGCCTTTTTATAATTATAACAATGTAAAAACAGCAGTTGAAATATTAAAAGATAAAGATGGATTAAATTATGGTCCAAAAAAAATAACAGTATCAACAGCAGGTATTGCTAATAAAATTCCCGAAGCTGCCAAAGAAATAGGTACCTATTTAGCTTTATCGCTACATGCCCCTACTGACGATATAAGGGAGATGATTATGCCTATTAATAAAAAATTCAAAATCAAAGATCTTATCGAGCAATGTAAATATTATAGTTCCGTTGTTAAAGAAAAAATAACCCTAGAGTACGTTATGCTCAGAGGTATTAATGACAGCTTGGAATGTGCAAAACAACTTGTAAGACTTATGGCTCAATTTCCTTGCAAGGTTAATCTCATAGAATTTAACCCTTGGCCAGGAGTTCAATATCTACCAACCGAAAGAGAAGAGATGGAAAAATTTGGTAAAGTTATTCAGGATGCCGGGTATGTTGCTACAATTAGAAGATCACGTGGTCAAGATATTCTAGGAGCGTGCGGTCAACTCAGAACAGAAAGTGAAAAAAAAAATTTTTTATAATTATTTAACTACCTGAAAAATCTTATACTTTTAATTACTATTTTTATTCCAAAATTTATAATTCTGCTAAAAAAATTATTATTAATTTTTTTAATACAATTTTCAAAATTAATTATTTTATTTTTATTTTGAGAAATAAAAACTTCAAAACGATTGTAATCACGTTCATTCCAATAATTTAAATGAATTTGTGTTGATTGTATTCCAAAAGGAAGCATAATTTCTTTATAAAATAACTGAGGAATAAAATTTAAGTTTTTTTCTGCATAAGGAACTAAACCATATCCATCAATAATATTATTAATGCCTAATTTTTTTAAAGCAACAAACGTATTTTCATCATAAGTATGATTAGGAGCAAAAAAAGATCTGATCTTTACTTTTTCTTTCTCAAATTTTTTAAGCCCTTTTTTTATTCTAGAAAATTGTGTTGAATAATCGTGTCCACAAAACTCAGATCTTCCTCCATAATTAAAATAATCTCTCTTATTTGTTTCTTGATCGTAAACATGGGAAAAACCATGCATGGAAATTTCCCATCCTTTCTTTTCCCAAGATCTTACTTTATTCCAGAAATCATTATTTTTTTCATAAGAAAAAAGTTCTTTATCTTCGTTACAAGGAATCACACCAAGAAGAGGTTTAATATTATATCTATCAAATAAAATTTCACACTTATTCATTAGCGACCAATTCATATTTTCTGCTATATCATCAATACGTATTAATAATCCTGTATGTTGATTTAAAAAATTTTTAATTGAATTATCCATTTAAGCTTATAATTTAGACTATATAGTGAAAAATTATATTATCAAAAAAATTTCTGCAATTAGAGAAGATCAATTATTTGAATTTTATGCCAAAGTTTATGACAGTATAAATAAATCATTTATAAAAAACTTAAGATGGTATTATAGAATTGGTTATAACAAATTTGAATCTATAGTGATTATAGTTGATGACAAAATTATTGGCCACGCAGGACTAATTCCAGTAGAAATTGAAAATCAAGGAAAAAAACATTCAGCGATTTGGTTCACAGATTTCATTATTTTGCCTGAACAAAGATCAAAAGGTTATGGAAAAATACTAACAGAAGAATGGATGAGAATTTGCCCCCATCAAATTACATTTTGTAATGCTTCATCTTTAAAAATTTTTAAGAAATTAAATTGGAAATGTAATTTTTTAGTTAATCGAAATATTTACGCAATTAATCCTTTTAAAATTATCCCTGTAATTAAAAACTTTGGTTTAAATATTGCTGACAACCTAACAAGATATTTTTTAAAAAATAATCTAAAAGAAAAAAAATTAATTAAATCTGAAAAAATTTCAGATACAATTATTCAAAATCTTGTAAAACTAGAAAAAGAAAAAAAATTAAATATGGCATCTATTATCAGAGATGAAAGTTGGTTTAGATGGAGATTAATTGAAACCCCTTATAGAGATGACATATATTTTTTTGAAGATAGGGAAGAATTTATTATTGGACATATCTTTAATCAAGACAAAATAAAAAGACTAAATATTCTTTACACAAATTCAGTTAATAATAAGGAAGGTATATTTAGAACCGTGATTAAATGGTCAATAGAAAACAAAATTGATTTTATATGGCATGTAAGTTCTGAATTTAAAAATTCTAATAAAATATTTTCTAAATTCTACCAAAAAAATATAAACTTTGCGTTTAACACTTCTAACCCTAACTTATCTCAAGCTTTAGAAAAAGGCCTAGAAAATGCTCAGGGTATAGATAGTGATATTGATTATATAGCTAGAGATAGATAGTATTCAATTAACATGAACAAAAAAAAATTTGAAGAATATACAAAAAATCTTAATCTAAAAAAAATTCACACAGGCAGTGTTTGGACAGAAGGACCTTGTTATTTAAAAAAATCGAACAAAGTAATTTGGAGCGATATACCCAACAATAGAATGTTAAGTTTTGATTTTAAGAAAGTTGAAATTTTTAGAACACCTTCAAATTTTTCAAACGGTAACACGACAGATAATCAAGGCAATCTCGTAACTTGTGAACATGGTGCGAGAAGAGTTACTACAACAGATCAAAACAATATCATTACGTTAATCGCTGATGAATATAAGGATAAAAGATTAAATTCACCAAACGATGTTTGTGTTCATTCAAATGGAGTAATCTTTTTCACAGATCCTCCTTATGGAATTATTAACCCCAAACGCGTAGAAGGTTTCCCGGGTAAAATGATGTACGACGGATGTTATGTTTTTAAATACGATCCAAAAACTAAATCATTAGAAGCTTTGGTAACTGATATGGAACGTCCTAATGGTATCGCTTTTTCATCCAACGAATCTCAATTATTTATTTCAAACACAGGTGATACCAAATACATCAAAAGATACGATATCGATAAAAATTTAAAAATATCCAACCCTATAGAGTTTGTGAAAACTGATCCTGATTATGTTATGGATGGATTCAGGTTTGATTCAGAAAATAATCTTTGGACTAGTTGTGGCGACGGTGTTGCTTGTTATACTTCATCTGGGGAACAAATTGGATATATTAAAATTCCAGAACGCGTTTCAAATGTTGATTTCGGAGGTGTTGATGGAAAAACATTATTTATTACAGCGAGTACTTCTTTTTATATGGCTAACTTAAATGTCAAAGGAGCAAAATTTAAATAAAATATGAAGAAAAAAGTCTTAGTTACAGGAGCGTCGGGTCATTTAGGAGGTATGCTTTTTAGATCCTTGGCAAATCTTGGCTATAAAAATCTTGAAGGCACAGATTTAAAAAAAAAAAATATAGATAAAAATCAAAAATTTATATTAGGCAATCTTAAAAATCTTAAATCGATTATAAAAATGACAAAAGGAGTTCACGCAATTGTCCACTTCGGTGCCATACCTATTGAAGACACTCAACCCAAAATTTTACAAAATAATATTATAGGCACCTATAATCTCTTTGAGGCAGCAAGAATAAACAAGGTGAAAAGAATAATTTTTGCAAGTTCAAATCATGCTATTGGGTTTCATAGAAGAACAACAAAGTTAAACCAGTACTCAAATCAAAGACCAGATAGTCATTATGGTTTAAGCAAAGCTTTTGGTGAAGAATTATCTAGATTTTACGCTGATAAATTTAATATTAAATCCATGTGTATTAGAATTGGATCATGTTTAAGAGTTCCGGAAGACAGAAGGCATATATCAACTTGGATTAGTTACGGTGACCTTACCCAGTTAGTTGATATTGGGATTAAACATAAAACCATGCATCATGAAATTGTTTATGGAGCATCCAAAAATAAAAAATCATGGTGGAATAATTCACGTGCTCATCAACTTGGCTACAGACCTGTAGATAGTGTGGATAAATTTAATTTTCATTCATTAAGTAAAAATGAGTACAAAGATAAAATGGCCTTACTTTTCCAGGGCGGTGTCTTTACATCAGCTAATTTTAAAGGTGACATCAAAAAAATTAAATAAAATTAATTCATTACTATGTCTGTTATGTTTTTTAAAAAACTTTTTCAAGAAATTAAAGATGTAACAATACCTTTATATAAAATTTTAATTCCATTCGTTTTTATTATTAAGTTACTAGAAATTACAGGTATAGTAGATCTAATTGCTAAAGCATTTTCCCCGTTAATGGGATTGATTGGTTTACCTTCCGAACTAGGCATTATTTGGGTCACAGCTATAGTAATTAATATTTATGCAGCCTTAATCTTGTTTATAAATGTTCTTCCAGGGCTCGATGTAAGTGTTGCTGAAATTACAATTTTAACTGTTGCGATGTTGTTCGCTCATAATCTTTTAGTAGAATCAGCGATATCAAGATCAGCTGGTGTTTCTTTTATATTTACTTGCATTTATAGGTTGGTCTCAGCTTTTTTAGCTTGTTGGGTTTTAAATTTAATTTATAGCAAGCTTAATTATCTACAAGAACCATTTATAACTTCTTTTACACTAGAAGCACCACAACCAGGTTTGTGGCTATGGCTAAAAGATCAAATACTTTATTTATTTTACATTTTTATTATTGTGGTAGTGCTTGTTACAATATTAGAATTTCTAAAAGTTATAGGTATAGAAAATTTTTTAAAAAAAATATTAGCCCCGCCATTAAGATTTTTTGGAATCAGCGAGTCATCAATGAATATTATTATTGTAGGTATGACTATTGGATTGCAATTTGGAGGAGGAATTTTAATTAAGGAAGTTAATTCTGGAAAGATTGATAAACAAAGTGTTTTTCTCTCAATTTTAATGATTAACCTTATTCACGCTATTATTGAAGACACTCTATTGATGCTAGCTGTTGGTGGACATTTTTCAGGAGTCATATTTGCAAGAATTATTTTTGGTTTGTTAATTTCACTACTAATGCTAAAGGTCTACCAAATTTTTAATTTATTTTTTGAAAGACATATTTTTAATGAAAAACTACGACGGTTGCCAGATTTAAAAAGAGATTGAGATTATTTTTCTTCTTCGTCTTCTTCACTGTTAAAATCTAAATCATCATCACTATCACTATCCAGATCATCCTCTTCCTCATCATCTAATACTTCGTCCTCATTAGAATTATTTAACTCTGCAAACTCAACCTTTTCTTTTTTAACCCATTTTTCTGCAGAATTTGGAATCTCCTCTTCATCTTCCCAAGCTTCAATGTCTGAGATTTCTAAATCTAGGGCTTCCGCAGCCGAATCTAAGTCTAATTGAAGTTCTTCCAGAGCCTCTAAAAATTCTTTGTATGTCATTTTTTTTAAAATTTACTAACTGCCATGTACACTAATTTTTTAATTATTAAAAGCACATCTAAAACCAACGTAAATCAAGTAGAAATTAGATGACTTATATTGAGTTCCCTCTTTTTTGGCTCTTTCACTTCCATAACGTCAAGATACACACGATGTTAAAGTATCATTTTCTCTTTGATCCTCAAGCTACACTTAAACATTTTCACTCATGGGAACTAAACTACTAACCAATCTGGGAGGGATGTGACATTCATATGTTTATTAAAATTAAAAAAAGAATGTAAATTCATCTCCTTATCTTCAGTTTCTCCTGGGTAAAAAATAATAATAAAAATAAACTTTTCTTCATCTCAATTTTTTTTACTAAAAAATATATTTATCAACTAAGTAGATAAGTAATCCAATTGTTATTCCTGTTAATAAGTAAAAATAGATTTCTTTCATAAATATAATCTTTTTAATTACTAGTAGGTTGCCCTACCACCACTTAAATCAAAAACAGCACCAGTAGTATAAGAATTTTCCTCACTGACCAACCATGTGACAAGTGATGCTAATTCCTCAACAAGAATAAATCTGTTTCTTGGAATTTTAGACAACATGTAATCGATATGTTCTTTTGTCATTTGGTCAAAAATTCTAGTTTTGGCTGCAGCTGGGGTTACAGTGTTTACCGCAATATTTTTGTTAGCTAATTCTTTACCTAAGGATTTGGTTAAGCCGATTACTCCTGCTTTGGAAGCACTGTAAGCTGAAGCATTAGGATTTCCTTCTTTACCAGCAATCGAAGCAATATTTACTATTCGACCATAATTATTTTTAATCATATGGGGTGTGATTGCCTTTAAGCAATAAAAAACGGCATTAAGATTCAAATCTAAAACTTTTTTCCACTCGTCAATAGGATAATCCCAAACTGTAGTGTTTTTACCTGCCATGCCTGCGTTATTTATAAAAATATCTATTTTCTTATTTTTAGTTACTTTTTCTACTTCGGTATTTACTTGTTCAAAATTAGTAACATCAATAATTGTTGACGATAATTTTGGATTATTTAATTTTTTTATTGTTTCTTCAGTTGCTACTTTGTCTAAATCCCAAATAATTACATTTGCCCCAGAGTCCAAAAATCTTTTAGTCATAGCTAACCCAAAACCTTGTGCACCACCGCTAACAATAGCTATTCTGTTATTTAAATTAAACTTATTCATAGTTATAATTGATTAAATTAAAAAACCCACAATTACAACGAACCATTCTATAAGGATTACTTAACTTATGTTTATAGATCATATAAGAATATTTAAAATCTTATGGAAACTATAGTTTTTATTACAGTTTTATTCTCAGCTATTTTGCACGCTATTTGGAATAGTATGGCTAGTAAACATAAAAACAAAAATGTATCTATTCCTGCAATCGTTTATGGACACGTACCGGCTTGTATAATTGCTATAACTTTTTTACCAGCACCGAGCATAGAAAGTTTTCCTTTTATTATTATTAGCGCTTTAATTCATCAAGGCTATCAAAACTTTCTTTTAACAGCCTATCAGACGGGAAAATTTACAACAGTTTATCCAATTGCACGTGGATTTGGTCCGCTAGTTGCAACTTTAATTTCAATTATTTTTTTAGGGGTTTATCTAAAAATATTTACCATTTTATCTATTTTACTTATTTCAACAGGAGTGATTTTAATTGGTCTTTTTAGCAAGTCTGTTCTTAAGAATAATAAAATACTTTATACTTCATTGACCACAGGAGTTTTTATTGGAATTTATTCTGTTGTTGATGGTCACGGTGCAAGAATAAGTGGTTCTGCTATTAGCTATATGAGCTGGGTATTTGTTTTTAGTGCTTTATTTTTTCCTATTGTTTTACATTTTAGAAAACAAAAAAATATTTTAAAGAAGACTTTGACTGAAGGAAAATTTGTTTTTTGGATCGGAGGAAGTTTTTCTTATCTTGCTTATGTGATTACGGTCTGGGCTTTTACAAAAGCACCTATCCCCATGGTCAGTGCTTTAAGAGAATCTAGTATTATCGTTGCAATACTGATTGGTTACTTTTACTTAAAAGAGAAAGTGAATCTTTATAAGATAGTTTCTATCCTATTAATTTTTCTCGGTGTTATAGGATTAAAATTATTTTAAAAGAAGGGAAAATTCCCTTCTTTTATTTTTTAATCATTAAAAGTTATTATTACCTTTAGTTGAAATATGACCTAAGATTTTTCCTTTATTAGGTCCTTTTTTAATTCTATAACCGGTTGTGCCATTGCCATAAGCTTCAACGGCAGTTTTTCTTTTTTCAATCGCTTTTTCTTTTTGGTCGTTTGTGTGTTGATTTTTGATAGTCTTCATTAGATGATCTTTGATCTTAAGCATAGGTTTACCTCACTGTTAAAGTTTACCTACTTTTAACTCATGTAGATGAGTCACTTTTGATCCATGTGAATGGCGCACTTGTTTTATAAGTACAAAATAACTATAGCTTTGTTATTAAAATAGTCAATGATATGAAAATGAAAAAATACCTTATATTTCTGTTTTTTTTACTTTTTTGCAGCTCTACTTTCGCAAATACAAAAATTATCAGTGCTTTAGAAGAAGGTGGCAAGTTAATATTTATTAGACATGCGCATGCACCAGGTGGAGGAGACCCTGATAATTTTGATATTAAAGATTGCTCAACTCAGAGGAATCTAGATGCAACCGGAGTCAAGCAAGCTAAACGTATTGGTCAATTTTTTAGAAAAAATAAAATTTCTATTGATTCAGTTTTTTCTAGTGAATGGTGCAGATGTAAAGATACAGCAAAAAGTGCTTTCGAAAGTTACAAAACCTTTAAAGCTTTAAATTCTTTCTTTTCTTTAAAATTTGAAAAAAATAGAGACAAACAAGTGAAGGACTTAAAATCTTTTGTTAAAAGCTGGAATAGTAAAAAAAACATAGTTTTTATAACTCATTATGTTGTTATTTTAGAAGTACTTAATACTACCGTAAGTTCTGGGGCGATTATAGTTGCGGATAAAAACTATAAAGTGATAGGAACTGTAGAAACAAATTAATTATGAAAAAAGAAAATTTAATAAAAATAACGGCATTATTAGTACATGTTGCTAAAGTTGATGAACTTTATACTGAAAAAGAGAGAGGAATAATTAAAAGCTTTATTATGTCCTTTTCTTACAATGAAAAAGATTGTGAAACTATTTTGCAAGAATCAGAAAAATTAGAGGCAGACTCTATTCAATTATTTAACTTTACTAGTGCTGTTAAAAAAGAGTCTTTAGAAGTTAAGACAGAAATTATTGAACATTTGTGGAAAATTATTATTTCAGATCAAAGTGTTGACATATACGAGTCCAGTCTTATGAGGCGCATTTGTGGTTTAATTTATTTTCCAGATAAATTGTCGGGTGATATTAAACTTAAACTTTTAAAGAAGTGATGTATTAAGCACCACCTAAAAAATAGGGAATGATGCTTAATTAAATTTAATTCTAAATTATTAATTAGTTAACGAACGATCAGCATTCATGACTTTTGTCCATACCCCAACAAAGTCTTTAACAAATTTTTCTTTATTGTCATCTTGAGCATAAACTTCAGCGTAAGATCTAAGTACAGAGTTAGAACCAAATACGAGATCAACTCTAGATGCTGTGAATTTTACTTTATTAGTTTTACGATCAATAATGTCGTATGAGTTTTTACCAGTTGGTTCCCACTTATATTTCATGTCCGTTAAATGAACAAAGAAATCGTTAGTTAAAGCACCAACCTTATCAGTAAAGACCCCGTGCTTAGATCCGCCATGGTTTGTTCCTAGCACTCTCATGCCACCAATTAAGCAAGTCATCTCTTTTGCTGTAAGATTCATAAGAGACGCTCTATCCAGCATTAACTCTTCGGGCATTACAGAGTACTCTTGTTTAGCCCAGTTTCTAAAAGCATCATGAATAGGTTCTAATACTTTGAAGCTATCTTGATCTGTTTGATCTTGAGCTGCATCACCACGACCCGCAGTGAAAGGGACTTTAACTTTAGAACCAGCTTTTTTAATAGCTTTTTCTAAACCAACATTACCTGCTAGAATAATTGTATCGGCAACACTAGCTCCTGTTTTTTTAGCTATGCCCTC
>Ga0307986_10002919_pt1 | contig 12056 bp, 7 predicted proteins | sample EllFjometageno82_FD_203170 | JGI IMG/M metagenome (GOLD analysis project Ga0307986, IMG submission 203170) | Marine microbial communities from Ellis Fjord, Antarctic Ocean - #82 | ecosystem: Environmental > Aquatic > Marine > Unclassified | place: Southern Ocean | collected 2014-10-09
CAGTGGGAGATATATCACCACTATGATTTTTTTGATCGATTACCCTTAGCCAGTTCCCCTCTCTATCTCTACTTGCTGTAACAAAATGTCCTCCCATTTGTCGACCCCCAGACATAGGTTCGCGTTCGATATCTAAATCAGCATATAAGGCTGCAAAAACATTCTCAACTGTAAGAAGTCCTTGGGCAAATAAAAGTGTTTGATCTCTATAATATCCTGACCTAAAATCTCCTTTCTTAAAGAAGTGGTTCATTGCAAGTTGAGGTAATTCTTTACCATCTCCAAAAATTCCAAACTTTCCTTTTCCAGAAAACACCTCTCGTCTTCCTAGATAACTACATTGTCTGCTTAAAACAGCAATTTTATAATCTTCTAATACCTGTTTTTTGAAGGCAGTAAAATTAATTTTATGCTCTTCTTCTTGTTTCTGAATTCTCATACGGTGGTGCAAAATTACAAAAAATAAAGTAGTGCTTAAACTTGAGAGAATATCGGTTTTTATTTAAAATGATAAGCACTTAGTTTAAAACCACTTACGGGTAAATAATTTGTTTAGTGACCTTAAACTCGGATCTAAATTGAAACGGATTTTGGCAGCAAATTTTGGTTGAGTGAATTCAAATCCATTAGACGATAAAACTGGTAGATATATTTCTAAATAGTCAGGACTCAAATTTAATTTAATCCCTGAATCAAAATATGCGTTAGCATTAAAATTGAAATTTTTTAGCACCCCTATATCACTATATAATTCAAGCCATTTCCAAACTCCCATTGAAAGGTTTAGTGAAACCATGTAGTCATTTGCAGTTGATTGGGCAAAGATTGACTTAAAACCACCTTCTGCAGGTATAAACTGCTGACTGTAAATTCCAGCAGTTTCAGACCGTCCTAAATATCGATATTGAAATAGATAGTCTGTAGGACGATTTAAATTAAAATCAAAAAATTGATTTTCTAAAGCGTTATGCCATAAAAATTTTCCAGCGAATAATCTTACACTTAGCTGTCTTCCACTTGGAAATAGTTTTCGTACTTCTCCACTAAATTGAATCTTACTAAAGGAATTTGACAGTTCTAAATTTGTATGTGCACTATAATAATCTATCGTGTTATTTATTGTTAAGATATGACGCAAATTAAGAATTCTGTAATCAGGGTTCGAAACAATATCTGGAGATTTTTCTCTAAATATGTTATACCATGCCAATAGAAAATATTGCCTTTTGTTATCTCTAATATTTTCTGGCCTAAAAGACCAAGTTATAGAGGGGATTAATACAGAGTAACGGTAATTAGAATCGTAATGAAAACTACTACCAGAGACCCTAAAACGAGTAAGGTAATTTTTGCTTTCTGCTTTGAAGAGCTTATAATCTACTTTAAAAAAGCCAACAATACTTTTTTCAATGAAACTATATTGTGGTTTAAATTCAAACGCAAAAGGTCTGTCTTTTAATCCTCTATTATAAAAACGAACACCAGAAATAATACCATCATAAGCGTTAAAATCGAAAACGGGATGAAAAAAAATCTGTTTCTTTTGTGGATATTCAGAATCTATAATTAAGGTAAATTTTAATGGCTTAAAACCTATTGGAGAATTAATTGGTCTCCAGTTATTTGCTTTATTTCCTTCTGGAAAATTGATGTAAGGATTTATTACCACAAAATCCGCTTTTTTTTGCTCCCAAGTTATTATTGTATCACTTTCATTGAGTGTTACCCATTGTTCCTTGATTACCTTATCATTTTTTATTAAGCCAACCAAAACAGGTATTTTTCGTTGATCTCTACTAATAACACTAAAACGAATAGAATCATTTAATCTTTCAAGGGCTTTAATTTTAATATCAAAAGATTTTCTTTTCCCTAAGTAATCATTGAAAAACCAATCTATATTTTGATCATCAGTTCTTAATAATTCTTCAAAATCTATTGATCCATTTGAAGATAAATATTTTTTAATAATTTCAGGAAGCCATTGTGTCTGTTGTGAAGCTTCAATGTACCGTAATCCAACTCCTACATGGTTTGGACTTCCTATTTTTTCATTAAACTTACTAAGCTTATCTTTTGATAGTTTGTCTGTTTGATGAATATTTGAATGTTCTAAAAACTCATAGATAAATTCATAGGCGTCATTAAATTTGATTTTAGAAACACTATAATTTTTTAGAAGTTGAAGGTTTAGTATTTTCAAATCAGCAAGACTTCCTAGAATTTTATCATCTGGATAAAATTTTTCAATGTATTTTATCATAGCATAGGTTTGAATTCCACCTATAATCCAATGATATTTTCGTTTGTCAATAAGTAGATTTTGATTTAGATACCTTCCGAAATATGCTTTTAAAAATTTAATTTCATATAAAAAAGTATCTGAAAAAAACTTAATATCAATGTTCTTATTCTTTGAGATTTTGATTTTTGTTTGTAATTGATTTAATCCATAAAAGGGGTTTTTATCATAATTTGACTTTAAAATCATCACTTTTTCGTTCGGAAATGGAGTAAATATGCTGTCAGCATACTGAAAAACTCTTTCTAAGGTGTTTTTTAAATTAATTACATTTTTATCTGGAGGTAGTAAATCAGTAATAATTTCTTTACCGTTTTCAAGTTTAAACGTTTTGAAATAATTTGTAGTGTCAAAAACAAAATCGGCTTGTATTCTTTTGTTATCATTGAAAACACTGTGTTTATTAACAGTATCAACTGTAGTTTCTGTTTCCAATAAGTTGCTATTTAAAAAATAGTTTTTGGGGTAGTGCCAAGTAATTTTATAGTTTGCTGGATTTCCACTATAATCATTCAAATTTAAATTACTATTTAATATCCATGAACCTTTTATAAATGGTGCAATTGAAATATTCCAATGGTTTAAATACAATCGTCCTTCATCGTTAATCCCCATACCTGTAAATTTACTGTCTGGAATTTTAATCAGATATGAAAGTAATAAGGTAGTGGTTTCTCCTGGTTCTAGAAATTTAGATAAAATAACTTTAATAATATCAGGTTGTTTATCTATCCGATTCCATTCTAATGAATTATCAATTTCTTTGATAGTATTAATCTGAGTGAATCCTAATTTACTTTTAGATGATAAATAAAATTTTCTATTAAAATCTTCTGAAAATCTTTTGGCTAAGGGAGTTTTAGTATCTCTATAGGCATTAATCCAATCCTGTAAATAAAGAATATTAGTTCTTTCTTTGCCTAGATTTGTGTAATTTATCTGTTGACTTATTCCTACACTTTTATCTTCAATATTTAAAGTTGCATCAATTGAATAGGATATTTCTTGCGCCATTATGTTTGTAGTCAGAAGCCCTAGTGCAAATAGCCAACTAAAAATATTGTTAGAAACAAGTGATTTCAGCATTAAAAATTAGGTTTAAAATTATTGTTACTATAAAAACGATCTAAACAATTCATAACTTCTTCAGCACTATCGACTATCTCAAGCAGATCAATGTCTTCAGGGCTAATCTTTTTTTGAATCAATAACGTATTTTTTAACCAATCAACTAAACCACTCCAATAAGATGTCCCAACAAGTATAATTGGAAATTTAGCCACTTTAGAAGTCTGAATCAATGTAAAAGCTTCAAATAATTCATCTAAAGTACCAACTCCTCCTGGCATCACAACAAATCCCTGAGCGTATTTAACAAACATAACTTTACGGACAAAAAAGTAATGAAAATCAATTAATTTATCTTGATCTATGTAAGGATTACTATGTTGCTCGAATGGTAAATTAATATTTAGTCCAACGGAAGCACCTCCACCTTTTTGAGCACCTTTATTTGCTGCTTCCATAATTCCAGGACCGCCACCGCTAATTATACCATAGCCTGATTTACTTATTGCTTCAGCTATTTCTACTGTTAATATATATGTAGGATGATGTTCTGGGGTACGAGCAGATCCAAATATCGATATACAAGGTCCTATAGCACTTAATTTCTCGTAACCTTCAACGAACTCACTCATTATTTTGAAAAGTGCCCAAGAATCGTTTGTTTTTATTTGATTCCAGTTTTTATTTTGATTTAATTTCATGTTAAAGAAGGTTTTAAATGCTGTTCAAATTCTTTTTTAAGGAACCTTGCGGTATGACTTTTAGAGTTTTCAATTAATTCTTCTGGAGTACCACTACAGATTAATTCTCCACCATAACGCCCCCCTTCAGGTCCAATATCAATTATATGGTCCACATGCTTGATAACATCTAAATTATGTTCTATGATAAGAACTGTATTTCCTTTATCTACTAGAATATCTAACACTTCTAGTAAAACTCTAATATCTTCAAAATGAAGACCAGTAGTAGGTTCATCTAATATATATAAGGTATTTCCCGTATCTTTTTTAGACAATTCACTAGCTAACTTTATACGTTGGGCTTCACCACCAGATAGGGTAGTAGATGATTGACCTAAAGTAATATATCCTAAACCAACATCTTGAATCATTTTCACTTTTCGATATATTTTAGGAATAGATTTAAAGAAAGAACAGGATTCATTTATTGACATGTTTAGAGTATCATAAACTGATTTTCCTTTGTAACGTATTTCTAGTGTTTCTCTATTAAATCTTTTGCCTTGACAACTTTCACATTCTACATAAACATCAGGTAAAAAGTTCATTTCAATAACTTTCATACCTCCTCCTCGACAGGTTTCACAACGTCCTCCTATCACATTAAAACTAAATCTTCCAGGCTTATATCCTCTAATTTGTGCTTCAGGTGTAAGTGTAAATAAACTTCTAATCTCGCTAAAAACACCACAATATGTAGCTGGATTGCTCCTGGGTGTCCTCCCTATAGGGCTTTGATTAATATCTACAACTTTGTCAATGTATTCTAGACCTGATATTTTTTTATAAGGAAGCGGAACTTTAACGCCATTAAAAATATATGCATTTAAAATCGGATATAGGGTCCCATTGACTAAAGTTGATTTACCACTTCCAGAAACACCAGTGACTCCAATCATTAAACCCAGAGGGAAATCAACCGTTATGTTTTTAAGATTATTGCCAGTACAACCTGATAGAGTCAATTTAGTTCCTTTACCTTTTCTTCTGACATCTGGGATTTCTATTTGTAAACTGTTATTGAGATATTTCGATGTTAAGGTATCTTCTTTTAATATATTATTTGGAGTCCCTTGCGAAATGATTTCACCACCATTTTTTCCGGCAAAAGGACCAATATCAATAAGATGGTCTGCGCGAAGCATTATCTCTTTGTCATGTTCTACAACAAGGACAGAATTTCCTAGGTCTTTTAAGGCAACTAGTGAATTAATTAATCTGTCATTATCTCTTTGGTGAAGCCCTATGCTGGGTTCATCAAGTATATACAAGACCCCTACCAATTGTGAGCCAATTTGTGTAGCTAATCTAATACGTTGAGCTTCACCACCTGAAAGAGACTTTGATGAGCGATTAAGTTGTAAATATTGTAGCCCTACATCTAATAAAAATTGTAATCTAACAAGAATTTCCTTGATGATTTCTGATCCAATTTTCTTTTCATTTTCACTTAAATTATTAGAAAGATCAGCAATCCATTTTTGTAAATCTTTCAGATCCATTGAAACCAAATTGGCAATTGTTTTATTGTTTAATTTGAAATGAAGAGCTTCTTTTTTTAAACGTGAACCATTACATGTCTTACAATTATAACTATCCATATAAGATGCTGCCCATCTTTTAATACTTGCAGTAGCAGCTTCTTCATAAGAAGATTCTAAATAATTTTCTAGCCCTTCAAAATCAATCTTATAAGTTCTTGTTAATCCAAGTGAAGTCGAGGGAATCTCGAATTTTTCCTGACTTCCTTTTAAAATGATTTCCATTGCTTTTGGTGGAATCGTTTTAATAGTGTCTGTTAAAGAAAAATCGTAACATTTTGCAATTGTTTCTATTTGACGATAAGTCCAACTATTTTTTTTCGTCCCAAGTGGTGTTAAACCACCTTGTGCTATGGATAAGTTTTCGTCAGGAATAATTTTTTTAAGATTAACTTTATGCTGAACCCCTAAACCTTTACAATCGGGGCACATTCCTTTTGGAGAATTAAAAGAAAATGAATTGGGTTCTGGTTTGGGATAAGAAATTCCTGATGTAGGACACATTAAATTACGACTAAAATAGCGTGTTTTGTCAGTGTTAATATCCATGATCATTAAAACATCTTTACCATAATGCATTGCAGTAACTAAAGATTCATTCAATCGCTTTAAGAAATTTTCATCTTTTTTAATTTTAAAACGATCAATAATGAGTTCAATATCGTGTGTTTTATAGCGATCAACTTTAAGTCCTTGCTTTAAGTCCGAAACGACACCGTCAATACGGACTCTTGAAAAACCTTGACGTGACAAAGAATCGAATAACTCTCTATAGTGTCCTTTTCTAGATTTTACGATGGGTGCTAGAAACATAATTTTGCAGTCCATGTAATCTTCCAAAATTAATTCTTGAATTTGTTGATCGGTATAGCTAACCATTTTCTTGTTAGAAATATAACTATATGCTGTTCCTACTCTAGCATAGAGAAGTCGAATATAATCATATAGTTCAGTAATGGTACCAACGGTTGAACGTGGACTTTTTGAAGTTGTTTTTTGTTCAATGGCAATTACTGGAGAAAGACCATCTATTTTATCCACATCTGGTCGTTCCATAGTACCCAGAAACTGACGTACATATGCAGAGAAGGTTTCCATATAACGACGTTGTCCCTCTGCATAAATAGTATCAAAAGCTAAGGAAGACTTACCGCTTCCGGAAAGTCCTGTAATAACTACTAGTTTATCACGTGGAATTGTAACATTTAAATTCTTTAAATTGTGAACTCTAGCTCCTTCAATATTAATATTATTTTCAGTTTTTTTCATAAGTATAGTTCGCAAAAATAGAACTAATAAAGCTTTTAGACGTTAGTTGAATATAAATTAATATAAATGAATTGCCGTGTCATCTCCTCTAGGATCTGCGCCTGTAGAAATTTGATTTGATTCGGATATTAAAATAGCGTCGACTCGCCCAATAATTCGCGATTGCTCTTGAGTAATATTATAATCTTTTGCTTGAAGCTTTTCAATTAAAGATATATTAAAACTATTAGGCTCAAAAACTATTTCATCTGGAAGCCATTGATGATGAAATCGAGGAGCAGTAACTGCTTTTTGGATATCCATTTTAAATTCGTAAACATTTAAAAGAGTTTGTAAAACTGAGGTAATAATGGTAGAGCCTCCCGGCGTTCCTAGGATCATGGCTAATTTCCCATTTCGTTCTACTATTGTAGGAGTCATGGCACTCAACATTCGTTTTTGTGGTTCAATTGCGTTTGCTTTTCCACCTAATAGTCCAAACATATTTGGAACTCCCGGCTTGCTGCTAAAATCATCCATTTCATTATTAAGAAAATAACCACCTTCTTCAACAAATACTTTCGATCCATAACTTCCATTAAGGGTAGTGGTTACTGCTACTGCATTTCCCATTTGATCAACAATAGAGTAGTGGGTAGTTTCTTCACTTTCATCCCAAACTATAGTTCCGGGTAAAATATCAGATGATTTAGATGCCTTTTTAAATGAAAAAGAATTCATTCGATTCATTAAGTATTTTTTGGATAAAAGACTATCTGTGGGAATATTCACAAAGTCAGGATCTCCTAGATATAAACTTCTATCTGCATAAGAACGACGTTCTGCTTCTACAATTATCTGAACTGTTTCTAGAGAATTGTGAGAATATTGTCCAACATCAAAAGGTTCAATCATTTTCATGATTTGTCCTAAACAAATTCCTCCACTCGAGGGTGGTGCCATGGTATGAATAGCTAGATTTTTGTATTTAAAACTTATGGGCTCCCTCCATACTGGCTGATAGGCTTGCAAATCTTCATGTGAAATAATACCTCCTGTTTCTTGGACTCTACTAACTAAAGCTTCAGCTACTGGCCCTTTATAAAAACCTTCTTTTCCATTTTCTGCTATATATTCAAGTGTTTTTGCTAAAGCTTCGTTTTTTACAATTGAACCTTCAATAAATTCTTGAGCATAAAAAGTATTTTCACCATTAATAGCTATGAAAGCATCTTTTTTAGATTTGAAACTAGAGGCTTGTTTTAGGGTTACCTTAAAACCATTTCTAGCTAAATCAATGGATGGCTGGACTAACTCATCCCAAGGTAAGCTTCCAAACTTTTGATGTACAGCAAACATTCCTGCAACTGTTCCTGGGACTCCAACAGCAAGCCCTCCAAGAGTGCTTTTATTAGGTATAACATTACCTTCTTGATTAATATACATATTATCAAATGCTAGTAACGGAGCTTTTTCTCGATAATCTAAGCTTCCTATCTCTCCAGAGGCAGTTCTAAACACTAAAAATCCTCCACCAGCAATATTTCCTGCATTAGGATAACAAACAGCTAAAGCTAAATCTGTTGCTATCATAGCATCAAAAGCAGATCCACCTTTTCTCATGATTGCCACACCTATTTCTGAGGCTTCGGCTCTTGCACTAACTACAGCTGCTTTAGTAATTTTTTCCTGTGAACAAGAATATAATAAAGCTAAAAAAAAGAAATAACTTCCTGTTTTAAAAATGTTTTTAAATAGCGTCATAAGTTCTTTATTTCGTTTTTAGTAAAATCAATAACTTCTTCCATAAATGAAGAAAAATGTTTGTGAAAATACGTATAATTTTCTTTTAATTGTTTTGTGGAAGCACTCAGTTTTGATGGAAATCTAGTGCGTTGTTCCATTTGAGCTAATATAAGTTCTAAGCCAGCAATTGTTTTATAGCTATCAAACCAATTGTAAAGAATTAGTGCTCTTGAAAATTTTTTGAGATTTTCAGGGAAATTTTCTGCTTCTATTTTTAATGCATCATAAAATTTATCAGAAAAAGTTTTTAAATTTTTTGAATGATATTTTTTCCAATTTGAGGCTAAAAAATGATCGAAATACATATCAACAATTACTCTACTGTAATGTCTGTAAATAGGGAATAATAATAAAACACATTCTTTAAATAATGGGTGATGATCAGTAAAAGCATCAATTTTTCTATGTAAAAGGATTCCTTTTTGAATCATTGGAGAAAAATTTGTTAAATCCTTTCCTTTCACTCTATCTGCAATTAAATTTCCAACCGCTAGAGAAGAATTATCTTCCGAGAGATAAACATGAGCTAAAAAATTCATAATCAAAATTACTTTATTAGTAACAAATAATTGAAGAGTTAAAGTAGTTTCTAAAAAGTTTACTTTTAACAAATGATTTAAATTAAAATATAATAATGACGTTAATAAAATCTATTTCTGGAATTAGAGGTACAATAGGAGGTAAGTCTTCATTAAATTTAACACCACTTGACATTGTTAGATTCACAACTGCTTATGGACAATGGCTTACTATGAATATTAAAGGTTCTTTAACCGTAGTCACTGGAAGGGATGCCCGTATCTCCGGGCCAATGGTTCATTCCCTTGTCAACCAAACTCTTATTGGAATGGGAATAAATGTAATTGATTTAGGACTTTCAACTACACCAACTGTTGCTGTTGCAGTTCCTTGGGAAAAAGCAAATGGAGGGATTGTTATAACTGCGAGTCATAATCCTAAGGAATGGAACGCTCTAAAACTTTTAAATCATTATGGAGAATTTATTGATGCAGAATCAGGTGAAATAGTATTAACATTAGCAGAAAAGCAAACTTTTGATTTTGCAGATGTTGACCATTTGGGAGTATTAGAAACCAATGATACCTATATCAAAAAACATATAGATGCAACTCTTGCATTGGATACTGTTAATATTTCTGGAATAAAAAAGGGATTGTTTAAAGTTGTTGTTGATGGAGTTAATTCATCAGGAGGGGTAATCATACCTGAACTTTTAGAATCTTTAGGTGTTGAAGTTATTAAAATTCATTGTGTTCCCAACGGTGATTTTCCTCATAATCCAGAACCACTAAAAGAACATTTAGGAGATCTTTGCGAGGCTGTTCTTTCGCAAAATGCCCATTTTGGTATTGCAGTAGATCCTGATGTTGATCGTTTAGTTTTTGTAGATGAAAAAGGTCACTTTTTTGGTGAAGAATACACTTTGGTTGCATGTGCCGATTATATTTTAAGCAAAACCTCTGGAGCTACAGTTTCCAATATGTCATCTACTCGAGCATTATCAGATGTTACTCTTGCCCATGCAGGTCATTATTCTGCAAGTTCTGTTGGAGAGGTTAATGTTGTAACAGAAATGAAAGCTGTTAATGCGGTTATAGGTGGAGAAGGAAATGGTGGCGTTATTTATCCTCCTTTACATTATGGAAGAGACGCATTAGTGGGTGTTGTTTTTTTCTTATCCTTACTTGTTGAAAGAAAAGTTTCTGTCTCCAAACTTCGCGCTGGTTATCCTAATTATTTTATGAGTAAAAACAAAATTATTTTAAATGAAGGAATAGATGTTAATGGTGTTTTTAATAAAATGGCAAAACGTTATGTTTCTGAAAAAATATCAATCATTGATGGTGTTAAAATTGATTTTGAAAAAGAATGGGTACATCTTCGAAAATCAAATACTGAGCCAATCATAAGAGTCTATACTGAAGCTATGTCAGCAGAAAAAGCAGCTGCATTAGCGCAACGATTTGTTTCGGAAATAAATTCATTACTTTAAACTTTTTTTGCATGTTTAAATCGTTTGTGAGTCCAGAAATATTGAGAGGGGTCATCTTTAATTTGTACCTCTAGCCATTCTGTAAATAAATCTGTTATACCGTAATCAGAAATTTCATGAGGTGTTTTTGAAAGTACTCTGAATTCTACTTCATAGTAACCTCGTTTGACTCTATTTATTTTAGCATAAACAATTGGTATGTTGAGTTCTTTAGCTATTCGTTCAGCACCAGTAAAAACAGGAACTTTAGTTCCAAGAAAAGAACGCCAGTATGTTAGATGTTTTGGACGAGGAGATTGATCGCTAGCAAACCCAAAAACACCACGTTCATTATTGGCTTCCATTCTTTTAATTTCTTGTGCTGCTGAACGTTGTGAGATCATGAAAGCATTATGTCGACTTCGAATTCTCTTGATTAGATTGTCAAAATATGGATTTTGAATAGGTTTGTATATTCCGTATCCTTTATGCTTCATATGGTATCCCAGTGACATCATCCATTCCCAGCTAGCATAATGACCACACATTAAAAAAACAGAAGTATTATTTTTTTCAAATTGTGTGAGTACTTCAATATTTTTAACCTTAAAACGTTTAATCATTTCCTCCTTAGACATACTCATTGACTTTATGATTTCTAAAAATAAATCACAAAGGTGACGATAAAATTTATTTTCAATATTTTTAAATTTTTTATCATTATACATTGGGAATGAACGTTTTAAATTTTCTCGTACTACATTTTTACGATATTGAAAAACATGTTGAACAAAAAAACAAACAATATCAGAAAACCTATAAAAAACACTGAATGGTAGTCTAGAAATAACAAATAATAGTGGATATGTAAGATAATAAACTAGTGCTTTCACATATAAAATTTAATACTTTGTAAAATTACTTATTTAATCTACATCTTCATACCTGTTGAAAAATTTCCTCTAAAATCTTAGTATTTATAGTTATAAATATAACTATATAAAATACTTTTGTTATAAATACAACAAATTAATTTTAAGTTTTTAAAAATGAAAAAAATTTTAGTTCTAGGAATGGGTAAGGTAGGGAGTCTTGTTGGTGTTCTGTTAAATGAGAATTTTGAAGTAACGGCGTTAGATCAAAAGGCACCACATTATTCATATCAATTACCATTTAAATGTTTGTTAGGTGATGTGACAGACAAAGATTTTATTTCAGAATTATTGAAAAAACATGATGCCGTAGTGTCGTGTTTACCTTTTTTTTTAAATAAAGAAATTGCGCTTCTTGCCCATGCATTAGAAGTACATTATTTTGATTTAACGGAAGATGTTACTACAACACAGTTTATTCAG
>Ga0307986_10002920_pt1 | contig 12046 bp, 13 predicted proteins | sample EllFjometageno82_FD_203170 | JGI IMG/M metagenome (GOLD analysis project Ga0307986, IMG submission 203170) | Marine microbial communities from Ellis Fjord, Antarctic Ocean - #82 | ecosystem: Environmental > Aquatic > Marine > Unclassified | place: Southern Ocean | collected 2014-10-09
TTCCTTTTTTAGCAAATGCACCTAATCTTCCTGCGTCAGCAGTAATATAAAGGTCAGCTTTTGAATCGGCACCTTCTTCAGTTATTCTTTTTTGTAGAGCTTTATCTTTACCAGATACAATATTTACCTTAATTCCAGTTTTAGCTGTGAATTTTTCGTAAAGTTGAACATCTGAATCGTAATGTCTTGCACTGAATACATTAACTTCAGCTGCAAACGTCATGTTTGCAATTAAAGCTATGAAAAATGCAATAATTGTCAGTTTTTTCATTATTATTTTCCGTTTAAGTTAATTTAATTAGATTAGAATGCTTACTATTTGCATTGCGAATGATTATCAATCGCAATAGTGTCGCACTATACAGAAATAATTACTGTAAGATCAGTATAAGAAGTTTGCTTATAAAAGACATTAGAACGAAAAATCCAATAAAAAAATTACAATACATTATTGAAATAGTACGATTTCTAATTCTTCTTTTTCTTACAAAAGGCTTGTCATCTAGGTCTGAAATATCTCTGTCTCCGACCACTTTATAATCATATGTCCAGCGCCAGGTAGAGTTGCCAAAACGTTTATCTGAATCGTTGTAGAAATTTATCCAAGCAACAATATATCTGTGTAAAATATAAAAAATAATTAGAAAGCAACTACTTATGAACATCTAAATATTTAATCATATTTAGATGGCTTGTTAAAGACTAATTAAAATTGCTCAGACTCGGTTGAACCTTCCATTGCAGTTGTAGAACTTTTTCCACCACTTATGGTATTTGAGACTGAATCAAAATAAGAGGTACCAACTTCACGCTGGTGTTTAACACTAGTATAGCCATCTTTCTCTCTAGCAAATTCTAGTTCTTGAATTTTAGAATATGCAGTCATACCTTCAGTTTTATATTTTTCAGCAAGCTCAAAGATTGCAATATTTTGTGTATGAAAACCTGCAAGTGTAATGAATTGAAACTTATAGCCCATTTCACTAATTTTTTGTTGAAACGTTGCAATCTCAGCATCTGATAAATGTTTCTTCCAGTTAAAAGAAGGAGAACAGTTGTAAGCTAATAATTTACCAGGAAATTTTTCATGTATCGCGTCTGCAAACTTTTTAGCCTCTTCAAGATTGGGTGTGGCTGTCTCACACCAAATTAAATCTGAATAAGGTGCGTAAGCTAATCCTCTGGAAATAGCCTGTTCTATACCTTGTTTAACATAATAAAAGCCCTCTGGAGATCTTTCACCTGTTAAAAAAGGTTTATCGTTTTCATCAAAATCATTAGTAATTAATTTTGCAGCATTTGCATCTGTTCTTGCTAAAATTATTAATGGTACTTCAGCAATATCAGCCGCAAGTCTTGCAGCTTTTAAATTTTTAATCATAGTAGCTGTTGGCACTAAAACTTTTCCACCCATGTGCCCACATTTTTTTTCACTAGCTAATTGATCCTCAAAATGAACTCCAGCAGCTCCTGCTTTAATAAACTTTTTTGTTAGTTCAAAAACATTTAAAGGTCCACCAAATCCTGCTTCACCATCTGCAATAATTGGAAGCATATAATCCGTTCTATTTTTTGACTGCATATCACCATCATGCAATTCCATATGTTGAATTTGATCCGCTCTAATTAATGCATTGTTCATCGACTCTACTAACTTTGGTGCACTATCATAAGGATATAAAGATTGATCAGGGTACATCTCACCAGCAGTATTTGCATCTGCTGCAACCTGCCATCCACTTAAATAAATTGCTTTTAACCCTGCTTTAGCATGTTGAATTGCATGGTTTCCGGATAATGACCCCAAGGTATTAATATAATTCTCCGAGTTTAAAAGATCCCATAGTTTTTTTGATTGATGTTTACACATCGAATATTCAATCTTTATTGAACCCCTCAATCTCTCAACTTCATCGATTGTATAATCTTTTTTGATACCAGCAAATCTTTTTAAATCATAGGAAACTTTAGCTTCTGAGCTCATAGATAGAGCCTTTCTAGGTTGTGGTGTTAGGAAAATTAGTCTTTAAGAGGCTTACTTGTCTTCACTAAATTCGTTAGTGAATTCATTCATGCCGCTTGAACCCCAATCACAGTGATCATCTCTCAAGTAAATACCAGACTGGTTAAACTGATTTTGATCTTCTTTTTGTGTGTTTAGAGACTGATTTTCTTGGTTTATATTTTCATTGTTCATATCTATTGTATAATTTACAAAATTTACAAAAGATATTAAAAAGCACCATTTTACTTGTAAATTCAGTTAATAATTTGTAAATTTAAATTTACAAAATTTACAAAAAAGAAGTAAAAAATGAGCACAAACACTGCTATTGGAAATAAAATAAAAAACTTCAGACAAAAATTAGGTCTTCAAGCTAAAAAATTAGCTGAACAAATAAACATCTCTCCTAGTTACTTAAACTTAATTGAAGGTGGAAAAAGAAATATTGATGGTGATCTATTAATTAAAATTTGTAATGAGTTAAGAATAGAATTATCTGATCTTAAAAGTGATAAAGAAATCAATTTAGAGAACTCTAAAATTGCAATAACAAAATTTTTAAAAAATAAAAATATTAATAAGTCTGATTTAAAAATTGGACCTAAAATAAAAGCATTTAGAAGACAACTTGGTTTACAGGCTAATAGATTTGCCGAACAAATAAACATCTCTCCTAGTTACTTAAACTTAATTGAAAGTGGAAAAAGAAATATTGATGGTGATCTATTAATTAAAGTTGGTAAAGAATTAAGAGTAGACCTGTCTGACTTAACTAGTAAGGCTGATGTTAATTTAGAAAATGATATTTCTGAACTCTTAGATGATCAATTATTTGAAGACCTAGATATACTAGGGCCAGAAGTAAAAGATTTAGTAAATACTAATCCAAAAATTGCAAAAGCATTAATTAAATTAGGTGATAATTTTAGAAAAAAAGATCGTGATATAATTAATAAGGTTGAAGATATTTCTGGTAAAAAAATTGATAGTAGAAAAACAGCATTTCCTGGAGAGGTAATATCAGATTTTCTTCAAGAAAATAAGAACTATTTTCCAAGGCTTGAAGAATTTGCAGATAAAATTTTTGAAAAAGTTCAAGTTAATAAACGAACAAGATATATTGCTTTATGTGATTTTCTAAAATCTGAATACTCAATAATTGTTAAAGATATAATTCCTGATCAAGGAAAACCTTTTTCTAAAATCTATAATAAAAATAAAAAAGAACTTTTATTAAGTGATTATAATACTTTAGAAACTAAAAAATTACATGCGGCATCTCAAATCGCACAAGAAGGTGCATCGAAAGAAATTAATAGTTATTTATCTAGTTTTAATTTTCCCTCTGACGAGTCAAAAATATTAACACAAGTTGCTCTATTAAATTATTGTGGTGCTGCAATTTTAATGCCTTACAAATTATTTCACGCAGAGTGTAAAGAGTTAAAATATGATCTTGAGCTTCTTCAGAATACTTTTGCTACTTCTTTTGAGCAAGTCGCTCATAGAGTAACTTGCCTTCAAAACCCTAAATTACCTGGTATTCCTTTTCATATGTTGAGAACTGATATTGCAGGTAATATTTCAAAAAGATTTTCACTGTCTGGTATTGAGATACCAAGGTATGGAGGTGCTTGTCCAAGGTGGAATGTTTATTCTGCTTTTACCAGACCTGGTATTATTCAGGCAGCAGTTAGTAAAATGACAAATGGAGAAAAATATGTCTGTATTGCAAGAACAGTTGAAAAAGGAGTTGGGAGATATGGTCAATCTAAAAGTATTTTATCTATTGGTTTAGGTTGTGAGGCTAAGTACGCAAAAGAATTTGTCTATACTGAAAATCTTGATATTAGTGACAAAAAAACAGAAATTCCAATCGGTGTATCTTGCAGAACATGCGATAGATTAGACTGTTCACAAAGAGCATTTCCACCTCTTCATAAAAAGTTTGATATAGACATCAACTCTAGAGGTGTTTCAGTTTATGTTAACGATAAGCCCAGCTAATTAAGACTTCCAGTCACCTATTTTACTAAATAAAAAATTTCTGAAAGCTGTAATTCTTGCCGTATTTTTAAGTGATTGAGGGTAAACAAAGTGAGCCTCTGTTATGGGTCCCTCTGAATTTGGTAATACTTTTATAACATTATTTGAATTTGAAACTAAATACTCTGGTAATGCTGCAAGACCTACGCCAGCTTCGACCGCTAAAAGTAATCCCATGACACTATTAACTTTCATGACAGGTTTTCTTTTTTTAGCATCTTTAATTCCAAGTTTTAGTACCCAATCAGGATCGTAAACAGGAGATGGTGCTCCTTTTCCAAATGAAATAAATTTGTGTTTATTCAAATCTACAATAGTTTTAGGCATCCCATATTTTTCTAAATATTTATTAGATCCATAAATATAATATTTTATATCTATTAATTTTTTTTGAATATAGCTGAGTTGCTTAGGTCTTCTCATAAAAATACCTATATCTGCTTGTCTTGTACTTAAATCTAATTCTTTATCATCAAAAATTAATTCAATCTCAATTTCTGGATTTAAAGTCATAAACTCTTGAATTCTTGGTGTCAGCCAGTGAGTGCCAAAGCTTCTAACTGTGGTAATAGTTAATTTTCCAGTGGGTTTATTTTTTTGATCACCCAACGTAGATTCAACTTCTTTTAATTTACTAATTACATCATGAGCTGTTTTAAAAACATATTCACCATTTTCTGTTAATGTGAGACCTCTAGCATGTCTTTCAAAAAGTTGTACTTTAAGATCTTGTTCTAATGATTGAATTTGTCTACTGATTGCAGATTGACTAAGATTTAAATTTATTGTTGCATTAGTAAAGCTGCCCGCTTCTGCAACTGCGTGGAATATCTTTAATTTATCCCAATCCATTTATTTATTAAGATCAACAATATATCTTCCTGAGGTTTCACCTTTAAGCATCTTTGGATATATGTCTATTAAATCTTCTAAACTTACTGTTTTTATTGATTTTTCTAATTGTTCAAAATCAATTAAGTTTTTAACTTCATTCCAAACAAATTCTCTTCTCTTAATTGATGCGGTAACAGAGTTAATTCCCCAAAGCTTAACTCCTCTAATAATGAAAGGCATTACTGTTGTGTTTAATTTATAGTCAGAAGCATTTCCACACGCTGCAACAATCCCATTATCTCTGGTTTGAGCTAGTGCATTAGCAAGAATTTTTCCACCCACAGTATCAACAACACCGTCCCATAGACCTTTGTCTAATGGTCTTGCATCTTTATCTAAATCTGCTTTATTGATTATATTTTTTGCACCTAATGATTTTAAATACTCTTCGTTTTCAACTTTTCCAGTAACTGCCGTCACATCATATCCAAATTTACTTAAAATCATTACGGCAATACTTCCAACGCCACCAGAAGCTCCTGTAACTAAAACATCTTTAACTTTTTCGCCTAATAAAAGTTCTTCTCTTGCTTTAATTGCAAAAGAACATAGTAAGGCTGTCAAACCAGCGGTACCTAAAATCATTGCTTGCTTAGATGTAATATCTTTTGGTTTTTTAACCAAAAAATCTCCATTAACTTTTGCAAATTGTGAATAACCTCCAAAATAAATTTCTCCTACTCTCCATCCTGTAAGAATTACCTCATCCCCTTTTACAAATTTAGAACTATCACTTTCTAAAACTGTTCCTGAAAAATCAATACCTGGTATATGAGGAAATTCTTTTACTAATTTTGCACCATTATTTAAAATAAGTGCATCTTTATAATTTAGGTCTGAATAATCTACCTTAACAAGAACATCACCATGCTTTAAAAAAGATTTATCTATTAATTTTATATCTCGTGTAAAATTTTCACCATCTTGATTTACTAATAATGCTTTAAACTGATCTGACATGATGTTTCCTCCTTGGAATACTACTTACTAATAAATCTTAAATATCTATTCTGAATGTTTAAGTCTTCTTTAAATTGCCCTAAGAAGTAATTTGTGACTGTTGTTGCATTTTCTTTTTTTATACCCCTCATAGTCATGCATTGGTGAGCTGCATCAATTGTAACTGCAACACCTTTTGCATCCAATGAAGTCATCAAAGCTTTTGCAACTTGCATAGTTAATCTCTCTTGTGTTTGTAATCTTTTTGAAAAAACTTCCACTACTCTTGCAAGTTTACTTAAGCCAACAACTCTTTCATTTGGAATATATGCAACATGAGCAGTTCCTACTATTGGAGCCATATGATGTTCACAGTGACTTGAAACTGAAATATTTTTTTCAACTACCATGTCATCATAACCTTCGACATCACCAAATGTTTTTTCTAAAATTTTATTAGCATCTTCAGTATATCCACCAAAGTATTCTTTAAATGCTTTAACAACTCTTTTGGGAGTTTCTAACAATCCTTCTCTGCTAGGATCTTCACCCATCCAAGTTAAGATTGTTTTAAATGCTTCTTCGGCTTCTTTGTCAGAAATCTTATTAGTCTCTAAAATTTTACTATCTGTCCCTTTAACTAATTTCATATGACAACTTTATACAGTAAATCACTGTTTTTAAAATATTTAATATATTTGCTAGTATGCTACATAATCACCTAGTAATGTTTAAAAAAAGAGAAAATATAGCAGAAATTGAAGAGGGGAAACTCCTTTCACCAAAATTTGATAACGATGGGTTAATTCCAGTTATTACAATGTGCTCTAAAACTAAAGATATTCTTATGCATGGCTTTATGAATGTTGAGGCTCTTAAAAAAACTATAGAAACTAAAGAAGCTCATTATTTTAGTAGATCTAGACAGCAAATTTGGCATAAAGGTAAAACTAGTGGTTATACTCAAAAAGTTTTAGAGATAAGAATTGATGATGATCAGGATTCTGTTTGGTTAACTGTAGATATTGGAGACGGTGCTAGTTGCCATGTTGGTTATAGATCCTGTTTTTATAGATCAATTCCTTTGGGCTCAATTGCAAATGGTAGACAGATAGTAATGAAGTTTGAAGAAAAAGAAAAATCATTTGACCCAGAAGTTGTTTACAAAGGGCAACCCAACCCTACAAAAATTTAAATGACTGCTAAACAAAAAAATGTTCTGGGTGAAGATTTAGAAGAGTGCTCTATAGATCCTTTAACGGGTTGGCATAGAGATGGCTGTTGTAGTACAGATGAAAATGATCACGGTGTTCATACCGTGTGTGCAAAAGTTACAACTGAATTTTTAGAATGGTGTAAGGTAGCTGGTAATGATTTAATTACGCCTCATCCTGAGTTTGGTTTTCCAGGTTTAAAAGATGGAGATGGCTGGTGTGTGTGTGCAAGTTGGTATGCACGAGCTGTTGATGCTGGCAAGGGTTGCCCAGTATATTTAAAGAGAACGCATGAAAAAACTTTAGCACTTATTTCAATGGATGCTTTAAAAAAACACGCTATTGATCTTTCATAGGGTTTATAAAATGGGTTGTATAAAATCCAATAGAAAAAATTGCATACTTTTCTTAAAAGCTCAATACATCTTTAAAAAAAGTTTTGATCAATTAAAAAAAAATAATATAATCATATAAATTTTTTTAAAAATATTAATAATGGAAATCGCAACTAAAATAGCACCACTGGCGTTAGCATTAATAATGCTAGGACTCGGTATGAGTTTAACCATACAAGATTTTTTAAGAGTGCTTAAAGTGCCCAAAGATTTTTTAATCGGCTTTGTTTGTCAATTAATTTTACTTCCAATCGTTGCTTTCCTTCTTATTAAATTATTAAATACGCCAGCAGAACTGGCTCTAGGAGTAATGTTAATTGCATCAGCACCTGGTGGAGTAACTTCAAATATACTTACTAAATTTGCTAAAGGAGATGTTGCATTATCAATATCACTAACTGCAATTATTAGTCTAGTGAGCATTATATCTGTTCCACTTATTGTTTTTACTTCAATGGATTTATTTGAAATAGATATTCAAAAAAAAGTCTCTATGACTGGTATCGCTTTAAAGATGTTTTTTGTAGTAACTATTCCCGTGATCATTGGCATGATCATAAAGCACTTTACAGGAAATTTTATATTGAAAAATACTTTAATAATACAAAGGATGTCAGTAGCTTTATTTGTCTTAGTCTTTGTTGCTATTTATATTGAGGAATGGGACAAAATTGTTATCTTTATAACACGCGCAGGGCAAATCGCATTAATACTTAATATTGTAATGATGATTATTGGTTTTTATATAGCAAAAATTTTTGCATCTGGCGTTGCACAGCAAAGGTGCATTTCCTTAGAATGCGGTCTACAGAACGGAACATTAGCTGTATTTGTTGGAACACAAATTTTTAGTGGAGATACAATGGTTTATTTAGTGCCCGCTGCTGCTTATGCGTTAGTGATGATGCTAACTTCAATAATATTTGTATTTATTATCAAAAAGAATACTTAAAAAAAATTCTCCCACTTTATATTGTCTTTTTTTTCTCAAGCAGTTTTAAATTAAAAACTTGCGCTGCAAAATTTGCTAATTTAAAAAGAACTTCTTTTTGTGCAGGAAAATTTTTTTTTAAATAATTACCTGTCAATCTATAATGTTTGTTATCATCAATCGTTAAACTTTCATTTTTTACTAAAATTTTTAATTTTCTAATAACGGTAGCTCTTGGTATGCCTGTGATATCTGAAATTGACATTGCATTAATTCCCTGATTCTCACTCCATGCAAGGGTGGTTTTTATGAATTTTTCTCTATTCATATAAGTGTCAGATATTTTTTTAGCATAAAGATGCTGGTTAACAACGCATATGCCAAAAATATGAAATGTTTCTATGTCTTTAAAAATTTTTTTAAAACTAATCACCATTGGAATTTGCATTTCATAATAAATTTTCCAAATGTAAGAAAAATTATGTTTTATAATTAATTCTAAATTTTTAGAACTTATTTTTTCTGGCATAATTTTTTCTTTTTCACATATTTCTGAAAGTAAGCTTAAGAACCTACAAATTCTTTGTATTGATTTTATTGGTTTAGATTTAAAAAATTTAGATCTATCAATTATTAATTTTTTTTTAACTTTTTTTATGGCACCTTCTTTTTCAAGTTCAAATATTTTTCTTCTTGTGGACTCTTTTGGAATATTTAGAGTTTGAGAAATTTCTGATAGAGTGAATTTCTCTATCTCAACGGTATCTCTTGAATAAAATTCTTCATAAGTCAATTTAGTGAAATTTCTTGAATAAAAATCTAATGTTTTTTTAATCAAAAATATAATTATCAAAAACTTATCATGATCTTTAAAAGAGGCATAAACACCATTCATCCATTCCATTTGATAATTTACCCACATTGGGCCCATAACAGAATACTTACTTTCTAGCACGCTCAATACATCCTCTTTATATATTTGCTTATTAATATCCGGAATGTACATTTTTATAAATTTTACTTTTTAAAATAAAATAATCATTGTTATATGTTTATAAACCCATAATGGACAATTTTGACCCACAATGATACTGGATAAATTGCCTATATAATAAAAAAGATGTCTAATAACTAATGAATGCGGAAAAAATTTCCAATAATGATGAGACTAACATTCCATTAAATACTCCTGAATTAAATGAAACAATATCTTCTGGTCGTGTTGATATAAATCACTTACTAGCTAGGGTTAGAAAGCAAGAAAAAATAGATAATAAAACAAATTTAATTTTTGTTTTCATGTTGGCTACTTTTGTCTTGATTATAGGAATTCTTTTATCTTTCTAGTTACATGTTTCCATATTTTGGTCCACCACCACCTTCTGGTGTTACCCACATAATATTCTGGGATGGCTCTTTAATATCACATGTTTTGCAATGAATACAATTTTGAGAATTAATTATAAATTTATTTATACCATTTTCATTTTGAACCTCATACACACCTGCTGGACAGTATCTTTGAGCCGGTTCATCAAATTTTTCTAAAGTATAATTGATTGGTAGGTTTGGATCTTTAAGTTGCAAGTGTACTGGTTGATTTTCAGCATGATTAGTTCCTGTTAAATAAACAGAGCTTGTTTTATCAAATGTAATAATATTATCAGGTTTTGGATAATTAATTTTTGGCATTTCATTCGCTGCTTTTAATGTCTCATGATCTGCATGTTTGTGTCTTAAGGTAAATGGTAATTTTCCTTTAAATAAAATTTGATCGATACCTGTAAATAATATTCCTAATATTAAACCCCAACTAAAACTAGGTTTTACATTTCGTGCTTTGTATAGCTCATCATAAATCCAACTTTTTTTAAATTTATCTGCATAAATGGATAAATCTTTATTTTCTTTTATACTTTCAATTATTGTCTCTGCTGCAATCATACCACTCTTCATTGCTGTATGAGAGCCTTTAATTTTTGGCATATTTAATGTTCCTGCATCACAACCAATTAACAAAGCACCTGGCATAAACATTTTAGGTAGACTTTGTAATCCACCTTCAATTAAAGCTCTTGCTCCATAAGAAATTCTTTTTCCACCTTCAATTACTTTTTTAATTGTTGGGTGAGTTTTGAATCTTTGAAATTCATCAAATGGTGAAAGATATGGATTTTTATAATCTAAACCAATTACATATCCTAAAAAAATTTGTTTGTTTTCTGCGTGATAAATGAAACTTCCGCCATACGTGTTATTATCTAATGGCCATCCTGCTGTATGCATTACCATTCCCTCTTCATGATTTTGTTCATTAATTTCCCAAATTTCTTTAAACCCAATTCCATATTGCTGTGGATCTTTACCTTCTGATAAATTAAATTTTTCAATTAATTGTTTGCCAAGGTGTCCTCTGCAGCCTTCAGCAAAAACTGTTACTTTTCCTAGAAGTTCTATGCCTGACTCAAAGCTGTCTTTTTTATTTCCTTCTTTATCAAGACCCATATCTTGTGTTGCAACACCTTTTATTGATCCATCAACGTTATATAAAATTTCATTCGCAGGAAAGCCTGGGAATATTTCAACACCTAAAGCTTCTGCTTGTTCTGCAAGCCACCTACATAAATTCGCTAAACTTATTATATAATTGCCGTGATTTTGTTGAACCGATGGAAGCATCCAAGTGGGCCAACTTAATGATTTTGATTTCCCTAAAAATAAAAATTTCTCTTTAGAAACTTTAGTTTTTATGGGTGAATTTAGTTCTTTCCAATTTGGTAATAGCTCATCTAAAGCTCTAGTTTCAAACACATTTCCACTTAAAATATGAGCTCCAATTTCAGAGGCTTTCTCCAGTAAACAAACATTTAGTTTTGGGTCTAATTGTTTAAGTTTAATAGCTGTAGATAGCCCTGATGGACCTCCACCAACGATTACCACATCATAATCCATTGCTTCTCTAGGCATATCTTAAATTTTTACAGTACTGATTATTTTTGTATACTATTTAATTTATTCAACTCTTCTAGGAATTGAGGTAATGCCTCAAATAAATCAGCTTCTAGACCGTAGTCTGCGACACTAAATATTGGCGCTTCACCATCTTTATTTATTGCAACAATGATTTTACTTTCTTTCATTCCAGCTAAATGTTGAATTGCACCTGAAATTCCAACTGCAATGTATAGATCTGGTACAACTACTTTACCAGTTTGACCAACTTGGTGTTCATTACTTATATAGCCCGCATCAACTGCTGCTCTTGAAGCGCCTATTGCAGCATTTAATTTATCCGCAATATCAGCAATCAATTTGAAATTCTCTCCATTCTGCATTCCTCTACCACCTGAAATTACAATTCTAGCTGTTCCAAGTTCAGGTCTATCAGATTTAACTTCTTCTCTTTTAATAAATTTTGACAATGTAAACTCTTCAACAGCTTCAATTTTTTCTATTGTAGCAGATCCACCAGATGTTTCACAAGGTTCAAAGGATGTTGGTCTAATTGTTATGCATTTTTTTGTATCTGTACTTTTTACTGTAGCAAATGCATTTCCTGCATAAATAGGTCTTATAAATGTATCGGGTGATATGACTTTAGTAATATCACTTACTTGAGATA
>Ga0307986_10002922_pt1 | contig 12038 bp, 12 predicted proteins | sample EllFjometageno82_FD_203170 | JGI IMG/M metagenome (GOLD analysis project Ga0307986, IMG submission 203170) | Marine microbial communities from Ellis Fjord, Antarctic Ocean - #82 | ecosystem: Environmental > Aquatic > Marine > Unclassified | place: Southern Ocean | collected 2014-10-09
CTAGAGTTAATACAAGCACCATCTTCTAGCTGACCTACGGTATCCCTTGAAATTTCTTGCCAAGGGGTTTGATTAACTAGTTTTGGAAGTTTCTTCTTCTTTCTTCTTCTTTTAAACTCAGCTGCAGAAATTAAAAGATCAACTCTACTTTTGTTTAAGTCTATTTTAATTTTATCTCCTGTTTTAACGATAGCTAAGTCACCACCTACTGCAGATTCTGGCGACACATTAAGAATAGAAGGACTTTCAGAAGTACCGCTTTGTCTTCCGTCACCTAAAGTAGGCAGGGCATTAATACCTTCTTTTAACAACCTATCAGGTGGCTGCATATTAACTACTTCTGCAGAACCTGGATAACCTACAGGTCCACAACCACGAACCATTAATATTGAATGCTCATCAATTTTTAATTTGTTACTATTTATTCGATGGTGGTAATCTTCAGGTCCTTCAAACATTACTGCTTTTCCCTCAAAAACATTTGGATGATCGGGGTTTGATAAATATCTTTCTCTAAACTCTTCACTAATTACTGATGTTTTCATAATTGCAGAATTAAAAAAATTACTTTTCATCACTATAAATCCAGCATTATCTACTACAGGGTCATCAAAAGATTTTATAACATCTGTGTCTATATTAATTTTAATCTTTAAATTTTCTTCTAGTGTTTTTCCACTGACTGTTTTAACAGATTTATGTAATTTTTTTTTTTTTAGCAATTCTTGCATAACAGCAGGAATACCACCACTTCTATAAAATCTTTCCATTAAGTGTTCTCCTGCAGGTTTACAGTTCACCAGTAAAGGAATGTCATGCCCTAGTTTTTGCCAGTCATTTAAATTAATTTTTACACCCATATGTTTTGCTATAGCCGATAAATGAGGAGGGCAATTACTCGAAGCGCCTATAGCACTTGCTACTACGATTGCATTTTCAAATGCTTTTTTTGTCATAATTTTAGATGGAGTTAAATTTTCAGAAACCATCTCAACGATTCTTTTTCCAGTCTCAAAAGAAATTTGACTACGTTCTCTGTAAGGAGCAGGAATAACTGCACATCCCGTCAAAGACATTCCTAACGCCTCGGCAACAGAATTCATAGACGAAGCCGTACCCATCGTATTGCAATGTCCAATACTTGGAGCAGAAGAAGCAACCATGTCCATAAATTGATCGTAGTTAATTTCTCCTTTTCCTAAAAGTTTTCTAGCGTCCCAAACAACAGTTCCTGATCCGACTAATTGTCCATTATGATAACCATCTAACATTGGCCCACCAGACAAAACAATTGCTGGAATATTTACAGTGGCTGCCGCCATTAAGGCTGCAGGAGTAGTTTTATCACAACCTGTTGTTAAAACCACACCATCAATTGGGTAGCCATATAAAACTTCAACTAGAGACAAATAAGACAAGTTTCTATCTAATGCTGCCGTTGGTCGTTTACCTGTTTCTTGAATAGGATGGGTTGGAAACTCCATAGGAATTCCTCCCGCTTTTCTAATGCCATCTTTTATTCTTGCACTTAGTTGTTGAAAATGACGATTGCAAGGAGTGAGATCACTACCTGATTGAGCTATCCCAATAATTGGACTGCCAGATTGTAATTCTTTTCTAGTCAAACCGTAGTTTAAATAACGTTCTAGGTATAAAGCTGTTTGCTCTGGATCTTTAGGATTATCAAACCATTGACGGCTTCTTAAATTTTTTTTGGTCATTTTCATTAGTATTAACTAGTTAAGTAATTTTTGTAATTAAAAATATTGATAACTTTATAAATGGAATAATTGTATAATAAAAGCATGAATAATCTAATCATTCTAAACAAAAATGACAATGTTGCCGTTAGTCCTTTTGTAATTGATCCTCAAACAAAAATAGAGAGACAAGGCATAGTTAGCGTTGACCCAATTCCATTTGGACATAAGATTTGTTTAAAAACTATCAATAAAGGTGAACCAGTAATTAAGTATGATCAAATCATCGGCTTTGCGTCAAAAAGCATAAAACCTGGAGAACATGTTCATTCTCATAATTTAGAATTTAAGGAATTTAGTAGAGAATTTACCATTACTGAAAAAAAAAATGTAGATAATGAGAAAAGTAATTTATTTTTTGAGGGTATTCTTCGAGACAACGGAGATGTTGCGACTAGAAATTATATTGGAATTATTAGTACAGTAAACTGCTCAGCAACAGTAAGTAAAATGATTGCAGAAAAAATAAAGTACAGCAATATCCTTAAGGATTATCCAAATATAGACGGTATCGTTCCAATTACTCACTCAACAGGTTGTGGAATGAATACGGTCAGTGAAGGAATGCAGATATTTCAAAGAACAATCGATGGATTTAAAAATCATCCTAATTTTTCACATGTTTTTGTAATTGGTCTTGGCTGTGAAAGTGCTCAAATAAATTTATTTTCAGATTCAATGAAGAAGCATAATCGTATTAATTTTTTAACGATTCAAAACGAAGGAGGTACTAAAAAAATTGTTGATAAAGTTTTTGGACAAATTGAAGACTTATTAAAAGAGGCCAACAATATTAAAAGAACCCCACAAGCTGCTCAGCACCTAACATTGGCATTACAATGTGGAGGATCTGATGGTTATTCAGGTATTTCCGCTAACCCATCCTTGGGTGTCGCCGCAGATCTTTTGGTGAAGAATGGAGGAAGTTCAATTTTATCTGAAACACCAGAAATTTATGGAGCAGAACATTTACTAATTAATAGAGCTAACAATAAAGAAGTAGCAGATAAATTAATAAAAAAAATTGAATGGTGGAAACATTACACAACTATCAACAATAGCTCGATGGATAACAATCCCGCGCCTGGAAACAAAAAAGGAGGTCTTACAACGATACTAGAAAAATCCTTGGGTGCCGTAGCTAAAGGAGGAAACTCAATTTTAAAAGATGTTTTAAGTTATGCGGAACCTCTAAAAAACAAAGGTTTTAATTTTATGGACTCACCTGGCTACGACCCTGTTTCTGTAACTGGACAGGTTGCTTCAGGTGCTAATGTTATTTGTTTTACAACAGGGAGAGGGTCTTGCTTTGGTTGCAAACCTGTGCCTAGTTTAAAACTAGCGACAAATACCACTATGTTTAATAAAATGAGTGAAGATATGGACATTAATTGTGGAACAATTATTGATAGCGATGAAACGGTAGAACAAGTAGGTCAAAAAATTTTTGAGTTAATTTTAAAAACTGCATCAGGACATAAGTCTAAAAGTGAGTTGAACGGTTATGGAGATGAAGAATTTAATCCATGGCAAGTTGGTGTTGTTATGTAATGCCAAATACAAAATTACCAAACTTTATAATAATTTTACTCGCTTCATCTGCTTACTTTTTATTTGTAGCTATGGATACTTTGACTAAGTATCTAACTCAATATGTTCCTGTTAATCAACTGATATGGGGAAGGTACACATTTCACTTAATAGCAATGATAGGTTATTTTATGATTTTTAAACCAAAACTTGATTTAAAAAAAAATTTTAAAATTCAATTGGCAAGGTCAGCTATGCTCGTTTTTGCAACTTTTTTAATGTTTAATGCATTAAAAATTTTCAGTTTAGTGGATATATATGTTCTTTTTTTTACGGCTCCACTTATTTTAGCTTTACTCTCTGCAATTTTTTTAAAAGATAATTTAAGTTTTAAAGGTTGGGTCTTAATGGGACTTAGTTTTATTGCTATTGTTTACACATTAGGACCAAGCATGAAAACAATGTCAGTTACTGTTGCTTTCCCTTTTTTAATTCCAATCTGTTGGTCCATGTATCAATTTCTAACGAAATTAATTTCAAATAACCGTGAACCTTTTGTGGCAGTATTTTACAGTGGTTTAGTAGGCACGATTGTATTTTCAATTTATAATTTTGGTAATTGGAGTAGCATTGACAATAATTGGATATGGCTAGCATTAATAACACTAGGAGTATTTGGTTTTATTTCTCACTTAATTTTAGTTTATGTTATTCAGCTTTCCAACCTCTCTTTTGTCGCTAATTTTCAATATTCTCAATTAGTTTGGTCATCATTATTTGGTTTGTTAATCTTCGGTACTCCAATAGAACTGACTAAAGTATTAGGAATGCTAGCTATTATAATATTTGGTGTTTTGTTTATTCGTTATGAACTTAGTAAAAAAATTTAATCTTTCCAATCTGCTTTAGTTTTTTTTAAAAAAGCATTAATACCAATTTTTGCATTTGCATGGTCTAAAAAGTTATAAAAAGACTTTCGTTCTATTTCTAAATCTCGATCAAGCAACACATTTTTAGAAATTAATTTTTTAATTTCAATTAAACTTGATTTAGGTTTTTCAGAAATTTTTTTTGCAACTTTTATTACCTCTACTGAAAAATTTTTTTTTTCTAACAAAATACTTACTAGCCCAAGTTCATGAGCTCTTTGCCCTGTAATACTTTCGCCGGTCATACAAAGATAATTTGCATTATTTTTTCCAAGCACGTGTCTTAACCTTTGTGTTCCACCTGCACCAGGTATTAAACCAAGATTAATCTCTGGTTGTCCAAATTTAGATTCTTTTGATGCGATAATTATATCGCACAATAAAGCAAGCTCCATACCACCACCTAAGGCATATCCTTCAACAGCTGCTAAAATAGGAATTTCAATTTCTTTAATTTTATCAAAATAATTAAAAAGACCTTTTGATTTAGCAGATTCTGAATTCAGATTGGTAAGTTCTTTGATATCGGCACCAGACGAAAAAATTTTTTCGTTACCAAAAATTAAAATAGCTCTAACAGATGATTTTTGTTCTAATTCTTTTAATCCTTCATAAATTTCTTTTGAAGTTTCGATGTTTAATGCGTTATTCTCTTTTGGACGATTTATTGCAAGAAGTCCTAAATTATCTTCGATTTGAAGAGTTATGTTTTTATATTGTTTCAAAATTATTTGTAAAATATTTTTTTTAAATAACGTAAAGTATATTAATATAAAAATAATATATTGAATTAACTAATTCAAATCTAGCTTAGTTTCCAAAAAGAACATTGGTGTTGGTATATAGAAGGTGCAAATATTATTTACAAAACTCATTTTAGACTACTATAATAATAAGGTATCAGTTTAAACAGCAGTATATTCTAGTAGAACCCAAAATGGTGAATGTTTTTATATATTATTTATTTTATAAGGATAAATTAGCCTCAAAATGAGTAGCGAATTAAATAAAGAGAATTTAAGTAAACCAAACATAGACTCAAAAAATAATAATGAATTTAAAAGGCCAAGTATTGATAATTTAGTAAGAAAAATATTGATTGAGAAAAAAAGAAAAATAAATAGCATTATATTGATGAGCATAACCCTCGTAATAATCGCATTTGTGGCATTTATTTTATAAAGAATTAAATAAAAAAAATTCTGAATCTTTGTTAAAAGAAAAAATAACCACACTATCTTATCTATTCCACAAAAAAATTTAGACAATCTACTAAATTGACTTAAAGAAGAGCTTAAATAAAACTCTATAAATCCTAATTTCTGAAATTTTATTTTTTCTAATTTTTTCTCTTGTGTAGATTTTTTATACCAACACGCATAGCTTTAGGTAAAGATTTCTTTATAATTACTAGAGTAATTAATCGTTGACTTAGTAAATTATTAGGTTTTACCTATCTTTTTTGAATATTCAAACTAAAAGTATTAAAATATAGTGTCATCAATATTATTACGCAAAACAATAGAAGAAAAAATTTTTGAAAATTTCTTAGAATATCAAGATTTGTTTGTGGAGACCCAGTCTCATTTTTTGACAAGAATATATAAACGCTATCAAAGCTTAGAAAGCGGTAATCTTTTTTTATATTTTGCGAGGCAAGCTCATCAAGATATTTTAAGACAGAAAGATTATGATCTTAACTTTAATCTTAGTTTAGATAAATTTTGGGAAAATCTCAACTTAGCAAACCCAAAGAATAGCTCCATAATTAAAATAGCAAAAGAAACCTGTCTTCCAAAAGAAACTGCTAGAAGAAAAATTTTAGAGCTTGTAAAACAAAAAGTTCTCAGTAAAAAAAATAAGCATATAAGATGGCTACCTAATGATTTTTATAAAAAAAAATATGATTTATTTATTTACGACGAAATTAAAAATTATTCTAAATTACTTATTTTTGTTTGTAAAAAAATAAATATTTCTATTTCTAGAGAAGAAGTAATTGTAGAACTAAAAAAAAAATTTAACTTTTATTGGTTTCACTACTTAGGTGCTCAACTCGAGTACTTAAAATTATGGAGCGTACAACTCAAAGATCTTGAACTTGTCCTGATAAGTTTGCAAATTTTACGTCTTTTATCCACCAAAGCAAAAGAAAAGAAACTTTCTATCGAAGATACACTCAACGACCCAAGTGTAATTAAAGATTTTAATAGCGCAAGTATAAGTGCCACTTCTATATCTGAAGTCACCGGCATTCCAAGAGCAACTTGTATTCGAAAACTTGAAAAATTAGTTAAATTAAAAATGATTAAACAAGACCATACTTCAAAAAGATATTATCTTATTCCTACGAGTGTTTCGAAAAATATAATTTCTGAAGAAGTAACCCGGAAAGTGACTAAAGTTTTTTGTGAATTTTATTTTATTTGTCTGAGAGCGATTAGCATTAAACCTTCAAGCTGATTAAAATAAAAACACCTACACACAAGATCGAAAAAGTAATAATTTTTGTATTATTGTAAATATTGTTTATTTTTTTTTGATTCAATCTTTTGCTAAGATCAACCATATTTACTTTTTTTATTAAAAGTTCTTCATCACGTTGCAAATATCTGAATTTTTCTTCTCTAATGTCAAAAACAACCTGTTCTCTCATCTTCATAATAATGACTATTCAAATCAATTATAATAGATGAGTCAAATTATAAATGTAGGTAAATGTTCAATTTGAGCTTATCTCTTCACTCATACACCTAATTGTACTTAAATATCACGATAACAATTATGGTTAATAAATTACAGCCTCATGTATTGAGTAATACTTTTTCTTAATTTTTCGAAAATTTCATCAATGTGTTTCTTTTCACAAATATAAGGAGGTGCTAGAACCAGTGCATCAGATGTAGCTTTAAAATTAATTCCATTAGAATAGCAAGTCTTATAAATTTGAAAACCTGCCTTTCCAGGTTTGTCCTTCATTCTAATATCAATTCCACCCATCATGCCATAACCTCTAATGCTTTCTACACAATCAAGATCTTTTAAAGAGTGCAAAGCATCTTGAAAATAAGGTGACATTTCTTTTACTCTCTTAAAAATATCTTCCTTATCAAATATATCTTGCACAGCAATAGCGGCTGCTACTGCAACTGGAATTCCTGAATAAGTATAACCATGAAATAATTCGATAGCTCCCTCTGGCGCTGAGTTAACAATTGAATCATAGATACCATCTCGAACGGCGACAACTCCCATGGGTACGACACCATTTGTTGTCGCTTTGGCCATAGTCATTATATCAGGAGTTACATTAAACTCTTGCGCAGCAAAAGCTGAACCTGTTCTGCCCCAACCAGTAATAACCTCATCAAAAATTAAAAGAATATCATGTTTGTCACAAATTTTTCTTAGTTTGTTTAAATATCCTTTTGGCGGAATTAGAGTTCCTGTTGAGCCTGCAATAGGCTCAACAATACATGCTGCAATTTCCCCTTCAAATCTATCTGCAAATATTTCTAAGTCATTTGCTATTTCTGCACCGGTATCAGGCTGTCCTTTAACAAATTTATGTTCCGGTAAAAAAGTATGGCGCATGTGTTGAACACCTGGCATTAAAATACTTGCACACATCTCTTTATAATTATTAAAACCACCCACAGACAAACCACCAATGTTCATTCCGTGATAACTGCGGTCACGACCCACAAATCTAAATTTTTTTTTATTTCCTATAGACGCATGGTAAGCCATAGCAATTTTAATCGCCGACTCAACTGCAGTTGATCCACAAATAGTATAAAAAATTTTATTTAAGTCATCGGGGGTGTGTTTTGCGATTCGAGTCGCTAGTTCAAATGATCCACCGTATCCTTGGTTAAAAGGTAAGACAAAATCTAATTCTCTCAATTGTTTACTAACTGCTTCAACAATTTCTTCTCTACCGTGACCTAATGGATTACAAAACAATCCTGAGCTAGCATCAATTAATGTATTACCTTCATGAGTTTTTAAATAAACTCCTTTTGCCCCCGTAATCAATCTTGGATTTTTTTTGAAATCTCGGTTGGCCGAAAAAGGCATCCAGTGTTCATTTAAAGAGTTAGGTATATTAGTTCTATGCGCACTCATTTTCAGATAGTAAATTAACGAATTACTTAAATTATTCAATCACTAATATACAAAAAATTTTGTTATTTGAATAGAATAGCAATTATATAAACTAAATTAATGAGAAACTTAAAAAACTGGGATAGTAAAAACTGGTTATCTTCAGATAAATATATTGCGTGTTTAAGTCATTTTTTAAAAAAAAAAGTTAATTTTAGCAAAGAGATGAAGATTTTAGACGTTGGCTGTGGCCGAGGAAAAATTATTTCCACTCTTTCAAAACAATATAAAATGAAAAATTTACCTTTAGGAATTGACATTGTTAAGCATAAAGATACTGCAAACAGAATAAGGTTTATTAAAACTAGTGCGTTAAAATATTTAAAAAAAAACAAATCAAAATTTGATATTATTTTATTTAAACAATCTATTCATTTTTTTAAACTTGCAGAAATAAAAAAAATATTAAAAATTTCAAAAAATAATCTTACACCCAAAGGAAAAATTTTGATTTTAGCGTTACATCCAGAACAAAACCAATGGCCATTATTTAAAGTTTTTAAAACAAAACTCACAAAAAGTTTAAAGAAAGATAAAATAATTTTGAATTTAATTAAGCTCAATTTTAAAAAATATAAAATTAATTATTTTACCTTTAAAGTAAAAATGACTAGAGACTTATATCTTCAAATGATTAAAAATAAATTTAATTCGTGTCTTTTAAATCTTACATCAAAAGAAATAAAAGTAGGTATAGAAGAAATTAAAAAAAATTATAAAAAAAAATTAATATTTTCTGATAAATTAATTTGTATTACTTATAAAAAAATATAATGACTTATTCATTTCTTTTTTTTATATCTTTTTTAGCAGCAACTATTTTTCCACTTTCAAGTGAGTTAACTTTAGTAGGTTTATTACACTCAGATATTTACAACCCATACTTACTTATAAGTATTGCAAGTGCGGGAAACATCCTAGGCTCGATTTTTAATTGGCTATTAGGTTTTTATTTATTAAAACATGCAAACAAGAAGTGGTTTCCATTTAAACAAAATCATATCAATGATGCTTCTAAAAGATTTAGTAAATATGGTCTTTGGTCTTTGTTATTTGCTTGGGTACCAGTTATAGGAGATCCACTTACTTTCATTGCTGGAATTTTAAGAGTAAATTTATTAGTGTTTTTAACTTTAGTTTCTATAGGAAAAATTTGTAGATATCTTTTTGTATATGTTTTAGTAAATTAAATTATTCTTTCCAAAAAAAAACTCCACTACCAACACCTAATAGTACAGCTGATATAATCCACGCATTGTCTGTGCTAGAGAATAAAACAAGCCCACCAAAAATAGAAATTATTATACTTATTGTTTTTTTACCCATGTTTAATTTTGTGCATTAATTCATACTATGTTATTAGCTAAAGTACGTTAATTGACATTAAAATGAATAAAAATCTTTGGATCATTACCGCAAGTCAAATATTTAGTTTTACACCGGCGCCCGTAAATGTTTTTTTAAGTGGAATTATTGGAAGTACCTTAAGTCCAATAAAATCCTTACAAACTGTTCCAACTTCTTTAATGATAGTGGGAATTGCCGTCTTTTCCTTTTTTGCTGCTAAAATTATGAGCAAAATTGGCCGGAAGGCTGGTTTCTTATACGCTGCTATTTTTAGTTCTTTCTCAGCTATATTGGCAGCTTATGCAGTATGGGATAAAAATTTTTACTTATTTTGCTTAGCTTGTTTTTTTATTGGTAACGGTATGTCGTTTACTCATCAGTATCGCTTTGCAGCAGCCGAAAGTGTAGAAAAATCTTTCATTCCAAAAGCACTTTCAATTATTATGTTAGCAACGATCTTTTCTGCACTTCTTGGGCCCAATATTGCCAATTTTAATAAAGATTTAATAAATGGACACTTATATGTTGGATCGTATTTATCTTTAGCTGCCTTAACATCTGTACCAATAATATTTTTAAGTTTTTACAACCCAAAAACAGAAACTACTAGTATTAAAGAATATAAAAAAAGAAGTTATTTTGAACTTATATCGCAGCCGAGGTTTTTACAAGCTGTCGTGTCCGCTGCCTTTGCCTATGCTGTCATGTCATTCTTGATGACTGCCACTCCCATTAATATGCATGTTATGGAAAACTATAGTTTAAATAAAACAGGAATCGTTATTCAATTACATATCGTCAGTATGTTTCTGCCGTCATTGATTACAGGAAGTTTATTAAAAAAATTTGGGCACAGTATAATAATTTATGCAGGGGTAGGTTTTTTTGCTTTAACAATTCTACTAAGTTTTTTAGAACCTTCATTTTTTAATTATATATCAGCCTTAGTTTTTCTAGGAATAGGATGGAATTTTCTGTATCTGTCAGGCACTGGTTTACTTGTGTTATCTTACAAAGAAGAGGAAAAATTTAAAGCTCAAGGATTTAACGATATCGTTGTTTTTTCCATACAAGCATTAGCTAGTTTATCAGCAGGTTATATGTTGAGTATGACAAGCTGGAAAACCATGAATTTAGTTGCTATTCCGTTTTTAATTTTAATTATTTTTTCATCAGTTAGAGCTGATCTATCTAAAGCTAGTAAATAAAAAAATTAGAATACTTAATTAGAAAATTTTAATAATCTTAAGATTTTATAGTGTAATTTTTTATTAGAGGTGGCTAATATATTTCCACCCATCGTTGCTGATTTATTACGCCAAGTACTAACAAGCCCACCAGCTTTCTCAATAATAGGAATAAGTGGAGCTATATCAAAAGGTTTAAGGTTAGACTCAATTACCGCTTCTACCTTACCCTCTGCAAGTAAACAAAAGTTTAAAGCATCAAATGTTGCTATACCAAAATAAGAAACCGAAGACATAATTTTTCTTATTTTTTCGTTATATTTTTTTGAGAATAGTGTTTCATGCAAATGACCTATAACTTTACATTTCTTTAAATTAGTTTCCATAGAAGTTTTTAGAATAGTTTTTTTACCATTAATTAAATAAGATTTTTTTTGATCACTTATGTAAAATTTATTCAAAGCTGGAAAATTTGCCAAACCTAAAACAGGCTGATTTTTATAAGTTAATCCTATTAAATTTGACCAAGTTGGAGCCCCAATCATAAAGGCTCTTGTCCCATCAATGGGATCTATATACCATTTATAATCATTATCAGAATATTTTTCTAAAAATTCCTCACCTAAAATAGCATCTTTAGGAAATTGTTTTGTAATAATATTTCTTATAAATTTTTCAAAAGCCTTATCTAAATTTGTTACAGGATCAAATTTTTTTTTATTTTTAGACTTATTATTGACACTAAAACCATATTTTGAATTTTTAGAGTAAAAATCATTAAGTTGCTTAGGTAATTTTTTTAAGAGGTTGAATGATTTGTTGTAATTCATATGATGTAATTAACCAATAAACTTATACGGGGCAAGTTTTTACGAAAAAAACAGTGAAATTTATTTTGGTCGTCTTTTATCAATATAAGAAATAAATTCTATACTTAGGTTTAGAAAGTCAGTAACTAATTCCTCTGAAGGCCTAATATTTTTAATTTTTCCATCTTTGCCGCTAACACCATCTGGAGTTAAAAGTACAAAATATCCTTTTTGTATTCCATCATCAATAATTTTAGCAATAGTTTTGTAAGAATATTCAGAAACCTTTTTCGCTATTTCTTCTTTGTA